>Ga0182030_10001118_pt1 | contig 54101 bp, 36 predicted proteins | sample 812S3MmetaG_FD_121299 | JGI IMG/M metagenome (GOLD analysis project Ga0182030, IMG submission 121299) | Permafrost microbial communities from Stordalen Mire, Sweden - 812S3M metaG (Illumina Assembly) | ecosystem: Environmental > Terrestrial > Soil > Wetlands > Permafrost | place: Sweden...
CGAAATCGAGTACATCTTATGCAAAAGCTTCTGGGGACTTCAATCCTATCCATGTGTCGAACGCTTTTGCATCACTGGCAGAATTACCAAGCACTATAGTTCACGGCATGCATACAAGCTCTAGCATTGGATCATTACTCGAAACCTGGACTGCCAAAGGCCGCATAGGCTCAGTCCGCAGTTTTACCGCTTCCTTTGTCTGCTTTGTTCTTCCTAATGACCTGATAGAAGTCGAGTTCTGGCATACAGCTATGATTAAGGGACGTAAGGTGATCAAGATAATAGCAAAGAAGACCGACAGTGGTGAAATAGTATTAACAGGCGAAGTTGAGGTGGAACAGCAGAGAGCTGCCTACCTCTTCACTGGCCAAGGCTCACAGGAACAGAACATGGGCATGGACCTTTATGCCAGTAGCCCAATTGCTAGATCCGTGTGGGAACGTGCCGATAAATACTACTTAGCTAGTTATGGTTCGTCTTATCCCCCTTCTGATGGTGCAAAATTCTCACGTCTTTTCTAGGGTTTGAAATTACAAAGATAGTCAGAGACAATCCAAAGGAACTGACCGTATATTTTGGAGGTGTGAATGGCCGGCTTATACGGCAGAATTATATTTCGATGGCTCTACAAACCACTGATAATCACGGTCAGCCAAAGTTAGAAAGGGTTTTCAAGGATATCAACGAAAACACCGAATCCTATACTTATCGCTCTCCAAAAGGCCTCCTATTTGCAACACAATTCACGCAATCGGCTGTGGCCCTTATGGAGCTCGCAAGGTATAAGGACATGGAAGCACGGGGCCTTATCCCTGACAATTGCAATTTCGCGGGGCACTCTCTTGGAGAGTTTCCGGCCTTGGCGGCATTTGCGCAAATCATGTCAATTGAGCAGTTAGTGGCAATGACCTTCTTTCGCGGCATGGTGATGCAAGTTGCCGTCCAACGGGACGAGCAAGGCGCTTCAAACTACTCGATGTGCGCTGTGAACCCAAGCAGGATTTCAAAGCTTTTCGACGAAAGAATGTTACGCTTCATCATTAAGACCATAGTTGGAGAGACAGGGAGGCTTCTGGAAATTGTGAATTTCAATATCTCAAATAGACAATATGTCTGTGCGGGAGAGCTCATCACGCTGGATTGTCTCACAGAAGTTCTTCACTACATCACAACCCAGAAGCCGAATCTCGAGTGGATCAACCGACCTGGAAGTGGAACAGATGAGGAGACCAGCTTCTCTTCATTTATCCGCTCCATCGTACGGGAGACCCAGACAAAACAAAAAGTCGTCGAACTCAAGCGCGGGACGGGAATTACACCTCTACAGGGTATTGATGTACCATTCCACTCGACCTTGCTCCGTCCAGGCGTCGGCTCATTCCGTGAATGCCTGGCATCGGAAATTCACAAGTCGAATCTCGACGTGAAGAAGCTTGTTGGTAGATGGATACCAAATGTCACGGGAAAGCCATTTAGAAATGATAGGGAGTATTTTGAACTTGTTTATAGTCTGACAGGATCTACTGCTGTAAAGGGCGTACTAGAGGCATGGAAGGGCAAAGTCATTACCATTTAAGTACATACTGGCATTCTATTTTATCTTGGTTGTAAGGTTAGAGTTTGCTGTTTCTTTTATCTAGATAAAATCTTGTCAATTCTAGCAGTTAGTTAGTTTACTTCTCAGCAATAGAATTATTCTTGATATCCTAGAGGATTAGGAGCGAAGCAACTCTCTCTGTGTTATTACCCATGAATTTATGAACTGTGAAATACTCAGTATCGTTGAATTGTACTTTTTACTATGAATTTCGATGTAAAGTGCAGGTGACTTCTGTTTCTTTTCGCGGATTGGGGATCTGGGACCAAGGCACTTGCTTTGCTAACGCAGCCTAAAATCGTCGCTCGCTTAGTTGGCCTCTTACCTTAATAGGCAAAAGCCACCGGCGTATTAGGAGGCCCTCCAGGACGCCGGCGATCTTGCTGATGTAATCTGTACTTAGTATGCCCATGTCGCGTAGTAATACTGTAGTCTGATGGAGCGTAATCCTTGTTCAGCAGCATGGTGAACTATCATTCCGAATCACTTCTGTTCTTAGAACTCACTCTGCCAGCCGAGTATTGAAGGCAGCCGCAGATAGTCGTAGGTAGTTTCTTCATTACCAAAGTCTAGCGCTGTTGATTATAAATATTCCTTCCAGTTTATTCTATAAATATTTTTCTTATTTTTGACCTTTTCTTTTTCCGCTTTCTCTATAGATCGCAGAAAAGACCACCGGTTGAAGTTGACTTCTGGGACATAAATTTGTAGTATCTCTTATGCTTAAAGAATTTCAGATTATTCTTCTGGCGTCTCGTAATGGCTTATCTTGTAGAACCAAGTAAGGACGTTGGTATGTGGCTTTCTATTTCTTGCTAAAGCCTAGAAAACAGTGTTCCCTCAATCTATTTCCTTGAGATTTACAAGACTCCAGCTAATTGATCTATAGATTGGGAAAAGCTCGAGTTCAAAATCAGACAGGGTAAGTTGCATTCGCTGAAGCATTTTGCGAACGAAGGTCTAATTTTTTTTAAAAGTCAACGGTCACATCGAGTCTCGCTACAACATTATCGATGGAAGTTGGAGTGAACCTGAGTTCGTCAGTGATCCGTATCTGAGAATTCATGGATTGGCGCCGGCACTAAATTATGGCATGTACTATTCCAGCAAACATGTTTCAAGTTGAAAAAATCTAGCTAATCCTACTTCTATAACAGGCCAAGAATGCTACGAAGGACTGAAAGGTATCATATTCACTGCCCGTTAATGCAACTGTCATCCTGATATATGCTTTGAATACAGCTTATCGCTCTCCATCGGGAGAAATTAATATCTTTCGCCCCTCTTCCCACGCAGCCCGACTCGCGCACTCCTCTACCTACGTGTCTATACCTGCTCCTCCCTCCTCCCACTTCCTTCACTGCGTCCAGAGCGCCGTAGCACTCAATGCGGAATTTGTTCCCCCGCACCACATCGATGCCTGCCTGTACATCCGGCCCGTACTCTTCGGCTCCAGCGCACACCTTGGCCTCACACCACCGAATGAATACATGTTTTGTGTTTACGTGCAGCCCATAGCTGCATACCATGGCTCTGATCCTTTGGATTGCTTGATCATGGAGGAGTTCGATCGTGCTGCGCCAAAAGGCACGGGAATCGCCAAGGTTGGGGGCAATTATGCACCGGTAATACGATGGAGCATGAAAGCCAGGGAGGAAGGGTTTGGTATTACCTTACACTTGGATAGTAAGACTGAAACAGAGATTGAGGAGTTTTCCACCTCGGGGTTTATAGGGGTGAAATCAAATGGGAATTCGATAAGTTTGGTTGTCCCAGATAGCAAGAACGTAGTGCAGAGCATCACTAGTGATAGCTGTCTGAGGCTTGCAGAATCATTTGGGTGGGGGGTTGAGGTGAGAAAGGTAAGTTATTTCCTGCTCAATAGATTGAAGAAGATTATGCCTGGACTAGCATTAATCTTGTTATAGATCAAATACCCCGAACTAGAAGAATTCTCTGAAGTTCTTGCGGTTGGGACTGCAGCTTCTGTCGTGCCCATTCGCTCTATTTCACGCAAGTCAACGAACGATAAATTCAGCTTTTTAAAACAGGATGATGAGCCAGGACCCGTGTTCGTAAAGCTGTTGGCAGCGCTGAAGGATATTCAACAAGGAAAACTAGAAGACAAGTTTGGTTGGTTAGAGTCGGTAAAGAAGGCCAAGAACACTAATTATCGAGTGGATAATACGGGTGGGGTATCGAATAACATAAATGGTCACTGTTGAAATTTGCTATAAAATACGCATTACTAGACAAAAAAATATGAGTTAGCTTTGATTAATAGTCAACAAATGATCGTAAAATTATCCAATTACGAGGCTTTTAAGATCTTTGATATTATGGTCAGACCTAAGTCCAATTTAGTAGCTTCCAACGCGAGAATTTAGTTAGATAACTGATTCATTCAACGGGTTTGCGGGTTAAACGTGATTAGTATGACTTTTTTTTTTTAGATATATTTTTCTTACCGAGATCCGAACCCGTATTCTGTACGCTTATGTGCCATAAGCACATCTGTGCGAGTCGGTGCCTGATGAGGCATCTTTCGCATCTTATCAAAACTTTGTTCAGGGTGTCAATGCACGTCCTCTTCAGGCTTTGATCACTAAGTTACAGGAACTGCTCTCTTAAGCGAGTTTTGGCGGACATGCCTGACTACTCAATCTCACCTACGCCTTACGAAGATGCCATGGGTAAATATGACCCACAAAAGAAATTGGCCTATGCACCTTACTGCCAGCAGATCAGGCGGTGAGCTACGTCTTTGCCCTAGCTCCATTATAGTATCTCCTACGCCAAGTGCGTACAGTCATCTTCGTCAGCACCGCTGGATGCTATGGGCAGACGTCCCGGACGATAAGCAAGATCAAAGTTCTCTAAATACGGATTAACTCAGTTAGAGCTGGGTAATAATGCTGATCAGAACATAATTAAGTAAAAAATTGTATGTATCTGTCTTAAATGTAGAGCTTGAATGTACGGATAAGATTGAATTAACATTCTCGCTTTGAATTTCAATTTGAGTTAAAGTTTGGCTCAGCATTCTTTTCTCGTGGTAGTTAAAAGGACCCAACTTATGTATGTGTTAAGCTAGCTCTGGACTTATTATTTGGCATATTTCTGCAGACTCAAACATGTGGCAACCAACCATCAGTAACCACGGACTTCTTACCCCTCCCCTTGAATCTCCCGACGCAGTAACTATCCTTGTCTCATCTCGTTCTGTAATACCTGACGATCAGAACAACCTCATTATTTCTCCCGCTACAATCACAATATCGAATACCACAGGGCGCATTCTATCTGTGCTATCATGCGTTCTTGATCGGTCCTGTTTCCCTCCTGAAATACCGTATGAAGACAAAAGTCCTTATTGATTGATGCCGGGACTAGTGGATGCGCATGTACATCTTAATGAGCCAGGAAGAACAGAATGGGAGGGTTTCGATACAGGTACTCGTGCTGCGGCATCAGGAGGGGTGACAACAGTCATTGATATGCCGTTGAATGCTATCCCACCTACAACAACACTTAAAGGGTAAGTCGGTCGTCTTTTTATACCAAATGCTGCATCTGCAATTACACGTCCCGTCAATTCCTTTCAAACTCAAGTATTCATTAATTTGACCATTTTCCAAGGCTTGAAGAAAAAATAAATGCTGCACAGGGACAGTGCTGGGTAGATGTGGGGTTTTATGGTGGTATGATACCTGGAAATAGTGACCAGCTGCTACCCTTACTTGAAGCTGGGGTTAGGGGCTTCAAAGGATTTCTGATAGAAAGTGGCGTAAGTTGTGTCTTTAAGCTCCATTTTTTCACATTGCTACAAAAGCACTGGCTGTGATATGTCTCCTTGAACTGTAGACAGCAACTGAACACCCACTAACCATTTTCTTAAAGGTCGAAGAATTTCCGGCAGTGTCACTTGCAGACGTTGCTCTTGCCATGAAGACGTTGGCTTCTACATCTACAATACTCTTATTTCACGCCGAAATGGAAACTCAAGTCGCAACTGCCACACTCAAAGGCTCTAATGAACACTCCAAAGAAGTAACTGAACTCGCCAAGACGTACGACATGTTTCTGGCTAGTCGGCCTCCAGCGTTCGAGACCACTGCAATCACAGAGATCATCAAACTCGCTTCTATTGCCCCTGACTTACGGTTACACATAGTGCATCTCTCCGCTCACGAAGCATTGCCTATTCTCCGCTCCGCACGCCAAGACGGTGTCAATATAACAGCAGAAACATGCTTCCACTACCTCGCACTGGCATCCGAAGAGATAGGTGCAGGCGACACCCGTCACAAATGCTGTCCTCCTATTCGTTCCAAAGAGAATAAGCTCAAACTCTGGGATGAATTAGCTCGCGAAGACTCAGTGATCCAGACAGTAGTGAGCGATCATTCGCCTTGCACGCCAGAGCTTAAGCTATTGCCGGCACATCTAGAAAGACACACTTCCAAGAATGGTACATCAGATGCAAAAGAAATTGAATCCGGGGAAGATAAAAATACGTCAAAGGGCAATTTCTTCAAGGCCTGGGGTGGAGTTGCTTCTGTAGGCTTAGGATTGCCAATACTGTGGACAACGATAAACAGCCTTGATCTTATGGAGACCATCAAAATAACTGATATTGTGACTTGGTGTTGCGAAAATACCTCAAAGCAAGTCGGGTTGCAACATAGAAAGGGGACTCTGAGAGCGGGTTTTGATGCTGATATTTGCGTGTTTGATGATGAATCGTCTTACATTATTGAAGAGACTCACTTGTTGTTCCGAAATAAGGTCACCCCATACGAAGGGAAAATGTTGAAGGGCATGGTGAAAGAAACTTATCTGAGGGGGCAGAAAATATTTGCAAGGGAGAGTGGTGGTATAGATGAGAGCCAAGTGCCGATGGGAGAGCTGTTACTAGACAAGCTAGTTGTTGACAAAGTGAAGAAGAACGAGTGGTAGATGCGATAGGGTGTACTTACTAAGAGAGAGAATCGCTGTACAAATCGAATATCTAGATATTGGAACTTTTCTTTCTATTTATTTTGAATACGATGGATTTCTCTAACTGGGAATGATGTCACTGCAAAACAAAGTTGGTCTGATTTCCACCGAAAGAGAAGTAATAGCAGCGGTAGTCGATGTTGTAATCATGGTCCCTCCCCCCACACCTTAGAATTTACTACTCTGTTAGAGTCTGGGCTTAGAGGTTGGCCTTTGCGTTTTTAAAAACTCCAGTTATAAAGAGTTAGATAATATCGCTAACCATGTTTTCGTAAAGAATGGGCATTAATACAGGTGGCAATCTGAAGTATTCTTTATTCAATTTAATAGTGTAAACTTGACCTCTTTACGCCAAGTCTCCCTTCGGTCCCATTTTCCATCATGCCATTATTTCCCATTGCCGCTATCATTCCTATAATCTCGTCTAACAGGCCCACAGTCTCTGCCGGACTCGTAACCCATGCCGTCGTCGCCACAGTCCTTGCGCGGAAGTCATTGGTTCCATTAGAGCTCAAGAACTGATCACCCACATGGATCGTACCATAAGGATAAATCAACCGATCGTGGTTTTCGTCTTGGTCGGAAAAGTATTTCTGTACGCATCGTACCCCCCAGCTTTTGTCGCCTATGTCAACAAAAACGTCGTTTCCGCCGTTGAAGGCACAGAAGGGAATGTTTTTCGCGTTATCGCCATTGGGGTAGGTGTTTGTGTTGCCATTGCATAGCGATGGTGGTGGATTCGTAGACGCGGTTTCCAGCACTTTGGAGACAGCTAACACAATTTCTTCCAGTGATTCGCGTGGGAGCTTAATTGATGGTTTCGCAGGAATAATACCCACAGCACGCTCCTTGCGCAGAACAATGGCAGGCAACTGTAGGCTATCGATACATTCCGATAGTGCTAACTCGGCTCGGCTAAGTAGCGACTGTATACGGGACTCGGTCCAAGAAGTCATTTCAGGGAGAAGCCATTGCTGCCGAGGTATGCGTTCGAGAAGTTGTGAAGCAGTTGGCGAGAACTTGAAGAGATAGTTGGACTCACCACCTATATTACATGTTAGTGGGTTCGTCCTTTGCCCAGACAGCAATTGTAGTGGTAGGAGTTTTCGTTGTCGTCGGAGACAGGAATATAGAAAAACGGACAAGTTTATCGAGAAGTACTGTACATACCCATCACTATGAGATTCTGCTTCTGCCTCAAGGTCAACACGTCAGATGCCGCAACGGCTTCAAGCAGGCCGTGCAGTCGACTGTAGTATTTTTCGGGCTCAAGATATCCTGCTGCCGTCACGATGCCGACTTTGATGTTTAGGGCCATGAGTGCTATTGTACATCAACGATTCCATCCGCACATCTCAAGCTGTATCAGTGGTCTTGATCGACTTACCAAGAATCCGCGGTATCAAATCGCTTGTAGGCTCTAAGCTTTGTCCATCATCATACAGCGTCACGTCTCCATCAAAAGTAACTAGATCTAAAGATCCCGACATCGTAATTGCAAGAATTTGTGCAGAGTTTAGGATCAAACGGATGTCATTGAATGAAGGCGGCACGAAACGACGATATGATATAGAGCGAATCCTGTCTTGGATTTTGAATGCTTTCACCAACGGAAGTCTTGTGAAAAATGTTCCAATGCTAGGAACGAGAAGTTTCAGTTTGGATTGATGTTGCATGCCTATTTCTTGATGATGAACTTTCCTTAATGTCAGTATTCTGTTTGAACGGAAGCTGAGGGGCACTGGTATTCTACCTACTGTGGTCATCTATCATTTGCTCAATCACACGGAAAATATCCACATATTTTGTATGCGCTTCCTCAGCCATTTTCATGACTCCACCTGGTGTAGAGTCGAAGACCCCGTTTGGGTGAGAGAGAAGCACAAAAGGAACTGCCAGCAGACCTTTAATCCATTCTGATACTGGACTTAGTGCAATTCTTAACCTTTACACAGGTTGCAGTTGAAAGATTTATAATATATAATAAATTGAAATGTGATAGTAGGTAATTCGGACATTCATACCTATGAAATGGTCTCGCCGGTGTGCTTTTAGTGCATCTGAGAGGTCTTAGCTTAACACTCATCATTCTAATATTACGAGACGATGCTCACATTCCACTCGATAACGGGTAGTCATATTGGCGACGAAATACACTTGAATACTGACTTGTCAAAATATTCCTGTGATGCTTAATGATAATCGTTGAGGCCACAATTTAGATCACGTGGAGCTCCCTTCGTTTGTACTCTGGAGAATATTGTTTATGGACGTATTCATTGTTATATTTGAGGTGGCTCTGCCAGTTGCTCCGTAGTTGCTAGACCAATGATTTTGGCCAAGACTCTCACTATTCTCCTAATTGTCGTTAAATAATCAGCGTTCGCTAAGATTAATTATGCTCTGTACAACCATAATATTTGCTTCCTTAATTAGGGGTGGAGCTCACAGATGGTGGGGATTGTTAGAAGTCAAACAGCTATGGTACAAATGCATGGATATTCCTTGCCTTTGATTATGGTCAGTAGCAAGATTGGCAATGAAAGGTAGAGTAAACAATTAGCCGACTGTGCATATATGTATGGCTGACTAGTATCACTCAGCGTTGCGACTGCATACCGGTAGTTCACAAGACCCGGCACTCTCAGCTATAGATAGCTACCATGCTTGCTCCGGAGGAATGCGGCCTTGCTGAGTAATTGTCCTTCGGATATGCAGGTAGAGATGATCAACGGGGTAAGTGTTCCACGTAAGATTTAATCTGTCTTTGCGAGAATCCTGTGAGGTTCGAGTCCCAGAACCCCGGTGTAAAATTTCATACAGCGAGGCAGCCCGGCATAGGACCATATGGGAATGTGAAAAATGTATTTGACAGTCATATAAACTTCTAAGTTCACAGTATTTATCACTCAATTACATAATTATTGGTGCTAGATTAACGGTAATCAAATACATTGCAAATCTGTACTTCAAGCACTTAATGGAATGAAGCAGACATTTCCAGAATATCCCCACTGGACATTTTGCAAGTAGTTTGAATAGTGCTATCAATGTAACCTTAAAGAGTTCTTTCTCGGTGGGGATTATGACAAAATTCAGATCGGTTACCGATTTTGCAAATTTCTGTCTACAATTCCCCAGTTTCTGATTTGCGTCCATCATTCCCCCATCTAGCATTTGGATCAAGTAGTGCCTGCATCTCCCTTAAAACGTCGTACGGTGGACTATCCTTTGCTACGAACATATTATTCCCCAATAATCTCTCATGAAAGGTCACCGTTGCCTCCGCCCGCCTCTTCTTCAACCTATTCGCATAATCATCATAGACTTCCTTCTGGAGTGTAGCAAACAGATATTTTGGGTGTATACCAATTGTCTGGGCGCCCTTTTGCCCAAAGCCAAATGATGTCACAGAGAAGGCTTTGATGCCATCTGTCTGAATATTCTGATTTGGAAACGTAATATAATCATACTCTTCAAACTCGGAGTCAAGGCTATCCAGGTTGCGGTTCCCTGGGATAAGCCCAGTGGATAGCATTTGCAGACAACCGTTGAGCATCCACGCCCCTGCAGCACCTTTGGGGTGACCGGTGAGGCTCTTTTGGAAGACGCCAAGGACGCGATTTCCTCTTGTACGCCCGAGGTGAGAAAATTGTTCTTGGATAATAGAGCATTCATTCTTTTCGTTCATAACAGTTGACGTCCCATGGAAAGAAGCTACTGCCACATCGTCAACGGTGAGGCCCCACGTGGCTAAGGCACCCTTGATAGGCGAAATCTCTGGATGGTTGCGCCAGAAGTTGTTCCCGAAGGAGTTAAGCATATCTTGTTCTTGCAACTGAATTTCGAGATCAATCTGTTTGCCCATATAGGTTCTGTATTCAGACGCGTCGAAGTGAGTATCTTGGGCTTCAAAATACGCAATCGAGTTCTCCAGTTGCCTGAGCTCCGCGTCTTTGAAATCCGCGATTTGATGTCGTCGCCAATTGATTTGTCGCCGACGGTATTCAATATTGAGGAGTGGTGAAGGGAATGGTGATTTTGATTCTCTTGCATTTACCATTACTCCTTTGCCCGGAGCTGGGACAGAGCGACTGGCTTTGTCACTGGATGTCCCTGTAAAAGCAACAATGCCATATATTGGCAGTCCCATGTCAATTGCAAGCTTTGCGGTACAAATTATTTGGATTCCTGAGCCGTGAGACTCCATGAACCCTTTTCTTGAAGAGGCTGCTGGTCGTGACATTTCCTTAGGAGTCCGGCCAGCCTCACGCTCATGGTCAGCATTACTGGTTGCGTTCATGTTCGCGAACTCCAAAGACACCTCTTCTCCAAAATCATCAACAGCACCCACGAAACACATTTTTGCCTTGCCTGCAAGAATGAGATCGTAAGCCGTGTCAAGTGATTCTAGAGAGGTTGCGCAGGCTCCAACAGGTGTCTTATTTGGCCCGCTTGATGAAAGCAACAACATATTCACCCAAGCTCCAATCGTATTTAGAAATAACTCTTGCAGAATGTCGTTTTGCACAGGCTTCTCTTGCAACCGATCGTGATACATTTTCGCTGTAGACGACATTCCACCCACGCCGCTCCCAAGACAATTGCCCAGTTGAGAGACATGAATATACTTATAGATCTCATACGGATCGATGATTCCAGCTGCAAAAAGAGCTTCGACAGATGATACAAGAGTGTATAAGGTAACTGGATCAACCTGGTTGATAATATCGTCCGAAATGCCATAAGTTTGCGGATTCCATCCCAGTGGAATCTGCGCCGCCACATTGTTTCTGAACTTTATAGCTTTGGGCACATGTATCGTGGCCCCTTTTTTTAAGACCACAGAGTAAGTGTTGGACTCCCCGTTTGGAATTACTTCCACATTGTCTCCGTGTTCTCTCTTGAAGCTGAGTGCGGTTTCCTTAGATGTTTCAAATGGCGCAAGATCATCTTGTATAGCAATTTCTTGCATGACTTGTTTCTTGCCGGGATCGTATTTATCGAAAAGAGTTGGCTCAATGAGTCGAATGCCCGAGTGCTCGCGAATATACACCTCGTAACGCCTTTTCACATCATACTCTTCAATTGGCTCTCCTGACTTGACATCAATCCATCCAGCGGGTTTATTTGGTGAGGCTTTGACGAATTTTATGAGTCCCATGATCCAAGCCATTTCGGTGCAACCTTCGAGTGAAAACTCATCAAAGGCTTCCATTTCCCAGCGTGTGCGAGAATTTCCGCAGGGTCCTAGTTCTGAAAAGCCTACAATCACAACGGTGCGGTCCAGCGAGACCATACCATCTAGTTTGGAGTGAAGTGGCCGAATATCTGTTTCGTAATTTGGCAAAACTGGAAACCCAAGCTCGATTTTTGGACGCTTTTTCAGAGCACCTGGTTCATTTTTGGCTGACTCTATTGTTTTCAGCATAGCTCCGTTGTCGATCGCCAGTTCCGCCTGAACAGCTCTACGGATATTGCTCAGGTTGTTATTATTATACTGTATCGCGTTCAACTTGCTCGGAAGATCTGGTACATTGTCAAGACCTCCACTGAAATCGGCGTACAACGGTTTTTCTTGGCAAAATTCGACCAAAGGCCGACTCAACAATGCGAGAATACTGAGAGCCATTTCTGCACGTGAAAATGTCCTCACGCCAAGTTTTTCAATCTCTTCAGCCGCCGTGTCGTTTTGATGCATCAAACCTGTACCACGAGTCCAACCTATTGAAGTGCCGCAAATGGAGATATAATTACTCCAGTTTTCAGAATGCCATTTTGCGAAGAGACTTTCAAGGGCCATTTTCGACTCAGCATAAAGTCCATCACCACCAAAGACACCATGGTTAGGTGATAGAGGGAGTATAACGTGAGTAGGGCGGGTTTGGTACCCTGCAGCCTCCTTACATCTCTTAATGGCTCCGAGAAGTCGTATAACATTTGTCAGCATAATGCGCTGTGCTATTTCACTCTTGGAGTCAATCTTGTCTATTTCTCGCCCTACAACAGAAATTGCGGCAAACGGGATGATAAGATCAAGGTCCCAACCGATTCCTGGTTGTTTGCTGTAAATATAATCAACTAGGGATTCGATATCCTGCTGGCTACCTTGGTTGAATGGAACCAGAATTAGTTTGGAGCCTTTGGAGCCGTGAGCTTGGTAGATCTGCTGGTATCTGAGAGCTGCCTCTGATGAAAAGCTGTTTGTTGTAACCATGACTTGTGCTCCACCAGCTAGAAGACCTTTCAGTATCTCTGCCCCAATGGAGTTTGTCCCAGCCCCAGTAAGGAGAACGGTTTTGTTGGCAAAAGTGAGACCAGTGCTCGAGATTTGAACCAGAGCGTTGTTGTACAGTCTAGTCATTCTGGAATGAAAAGTCCATTCTCTCCCCTTCTTGTGCTTTATATGTCGAAGATGAAGTGCCGATTCATCAAAGTTTTCTTCTGATACATCTTCGTTCCTCGGATGCTCTGAGTATGTGATATTGCCAGCTTTATCGATCGCTGTTCGGGGCGCAGAGGCATCAATGTTACATCTGAAAATAGGAATAGATGAAAGGGAATTTGTAGCAGCTTCAAGAAGCAGTCTGTAAAATGCCTTAAGCTCTTCGTCATGACATTGTGTTAACAGATATTGTATCGACTCTACCAACCCCGGACTTGATTTGTTGGTTAAACGATAAGTAATATCGTCAATCACTTTATTGTTGAGTTTCAATGCTCCTCGGTTGATAGCGTAGAAAGTAGACATCAAATCTTGTAATGCCCAATTCCAGTAGGAAGAGTACTCTCTGAGCTTCTTTGGGTCAAAGACTGGAGTGATGCCATTGGCATATGCTTCACCATGCTCATTTACCCATAGGTCTAACTGCTTCTGAAGATCCGATATAGTTCGTTGAGAGTGATGTGCTGTTTTGATCCCGGAGTGAAGATCAATCTTGAGAAATTCAGCGTAAGCTTTTAACTTCTGTTGCGCCAGATGCTCATGTTCCCGAACAACACTATTCAAGGCTTCGGGATTTACTTGAACAGCAGATTCGCGCTCTCTTGGGGCTTCTTCCAAAGCCAATCCAGCAGTTCGGGCGTGTTCTTTGACCAAGGAATCTAGATAATCATTTACTTGCTTCAGATCCTGAAGCCGACTTTTCGGAGGTGAAGAAACTGCTGATAGAAGCACCGAATCTTGGCGGCCAACTCCAAAACCCCAACGACTTTCAAGATACTTTCTGAGCCTCGCCATCCCGAAATCTCCCGGCATTGTTGTATTGATAACACGTTGTATCAAGATGTTTGTCTGTTTGCCGAGTCTTTTTTGACTGCTTGTGGCGGAAAGAGTTTCCCCCAAATCCTTCAGACTAAGCTCCTCAGACCTCTCAGGCATGTTACTGAATTCACTAAGAAGGTCTCCTATGATTTCGTTCTCTAAGGTAGAGCGCCCTGGAAGAATAAAGTCAGCTCTGATCTTATTCATAACTCTTGAGTAGATCTCATACCACCAACAAGTGTTTTGATAGTACTTTGAAGAGACACATCTTTGATGGCCTTCTTCAAATTTTTAGCAATAATAGTAAGAATTATATCTTCAGCTTTCACAGATACATCCTCGGCTTTTGGAATTAATTCCGGACCAGTATGTCCAGACAAGGGACCAGATAGCGTGGGCGAGGCTGTAGCAAGATCAGGTAATGGGGCTTGAGCGGTAAGTTTTGTACTGGCTTTAGGAGGCTCTTGTTTCGGGACTTCCGCAGATTCTGCAGATTCTGCAGCTTTATAATAAATATCATTCTCATTGGTCTTGACATTTAACAACTGTCTTTGGATTGACAAGGCAATGTCATGGTCTCGGTATCTTGTGTCAACCGTTTGTTTTGCCAGGCCAGTGAGTGTGCTTGAAGGTCCGATCTCGACGAGACGCTCTATCTTCTTCTCTTCGAGAAGAGAATCTTGTGTTTCGATCCTGTACAGTCTATCTGTCAGTATATTGATTTCAGATACGCAACGTAAATGTATTAGACAGGCTTATTTAAGCTAGTGGTATGTCCAAGTGTTTCAGAGAGTGATTAGGGAGAATTTTTAAACTCACCATTGAACAGGGGACGCGAATTGGTAACTGTTAATATGAATAGCTATTAGCTCTCGCTACTATATCCTTTCCATCCTTGCATGGGTGGCATTTGCAATTTACCGAGTCGAGAAAGTCCAAAGACTGATTGCCAAATTTTGAGTTTTTAGATAGGAATTGGTTACTTACGCTAAGAGCTCTAATACCAGCGTGTAAGTCCGCTCTTCTTCTTCTTTTGAGACCATCCCCACTTCAAGGCTGTCGTTACGCATGGCACCAAGCCTACGGTACGGTTTGAACTTGGCTTCCGTTTGAAGTAATGATTAGCTAAGCATAGATATGCTCAGAAAGCAGTCCGTAAGTTGGAGTCCCGGGTGCGTACAAAAGACTTCAGGTAGTTGTTTTCAAACTTGGCAGTTGAGGCTCTCTAAGGAGGGAATGATGCCCTTTTCGAAGAATTTTGTTCTGTATCAGGGGACAGTAGACAGGGCTAGGGGAACAACAGCGAGATCGTAAGATATCATCAGATGAGCATATATTTATTACATAAGTGTCTTACAGTAGCAAGTAACACTACCAAGATATCAGGCCTCCACCTGCTGGAGACTGTAACACAGGTGCCATACGCCATTTTAGGCAATTCAGCAAACAGAAAATCCACATTCAAGTTACAAGCGAACCTTACTTACTACAACGTACACAGACTGCAAATTAGAAAAAAGTGAGCAGCCATAGGTGATTGACATTAGTCTCACAAGTCGTAAGAATAGGCGCTTCTGTGGGCCGTTTGAAAGGCAGATATCATTATTCAGATGACTGTTTCTAATATTCTTGTGATTTCTACCCCTGTTGTGAATTGTAATAAGACTATCCCTTACATGCCTAAGGTGAGACTAAATACTAAGAGCTAACTAATTGGTGGGAATTTTCATGCTGTATAGTGACCAAATTGTTTTTAACCGTCACATGAGTGGCGGAACATATTCAAAGATCTATTTTGTCATCTCATTCCATTCGGTTCGGAATGCTTAAGCTTAAGAAGCGCGGCTCGCTTAAAATACAGCCCTAACTCGTTTACAGTCAGCCCGACCAGCCCCTACTAATCAACAAAACGCTGACTACACAAGTGAGCTAGCGCGATTGGATAGATACGCTGCTAGATGAAATCAGCTACGGAGCTGAAGACACATATGCCTATGGTTTTCATAGGGCACGATATATCGGGAGATGGCGACATTAGTTTGCGATTCATGTCACGTGTCGTTGAATTTGTCCTTGACCTCAACTATCGTTCTTCACGTCATTTTATCTATCAAATCTTGGAATGATTTCACATTTCAGTAGTTGCAAATTCAATATATATTATAAAGATGGATATTGCGAGAGGCGAGGTGCTAGCAAGGGCGACCATGTGGTTAGGTATTCTCATGGGTCTGGGACTTCTTTATGTAGGCTTTCACATGGCTCCATATTGTCAGAATTCCTTAAGAGGTAGTGATTAACGTGGTTAATGATATAGGCCATATCTGTGTGCATTTACCGTCTCTATTTTCATCCTCTGGCAAACATTCCAGGACCTTTCTTTGGTAGAATAAGTAATCTTCACGGAGCTTATTATGCATGGAGAGGCGATTTTCACGAGGATATTCACAGATGCCATTTGAAATATGGTATGTTTCCTGGGCGGAGAGCACAAACCCTCAAGACATTTTCTAAACCTGGTCTCTAGGTAATCAAGTTCGATATGCTCCAAATAGAGTTCTGTTTAATTCCACTTCTGGATTCAAAGGTAGTGTTCCATAACAGTTGTCCCCTTAAATTGACATCTTAATAACATCTGATTTCTATCATAAAAGCTATCTACAGCCATCAAAGCAATGTTATCAAGTCAGATGTTTACAATCAGATGGTACATCGGGCGGCAAACATTCTGACTCTTCGAGACAAGGCGCAACATGGAATTCGGAGACGTATTTTAAGCCAAGGGTTCTCTGAAAACGCCCTTCGAGGTTTTGAACCAGCCATTTTAGCTCAGATTGAGAAGTTTAGCAATAAAATATCTCCTAGTAGGGACAAAGATAATGATGAAAAATGGTCGGTTGTGTGGAACATGGCACGAGAGTGTAAGTCCAGTTTGCTTTGCATCCCTCATCAAAAGCTCTTCTGCGTGCTTGCAACTGATAGAAATATGCAGGCGACTATCTTGCATTTGACATGATGACAGACATTGTCTTCAGCCGAAGCTACAATGCCATTGAGATGCCTGACTATCAACACATCCCCGGGGCGATAGAAGCGTCAAACGTGCGAGTCAGCATCCTTATTCAAGCTGCTGAGCTCCGTTTCTGGAGACTTGATAAAAAATTGTTTCCCGCAGCCATCAAAGGTAGGAATATTTTGGTGAAATTTCTATCGCAAATGGTCGCTAGTCGACTGTCAAGCAAAAGATCAGACTACAAGGACATTCTGTCCTTGGTGCAAAACGCCAATGACCCAGAGACAGGCAAGATGTTTAGCAAGAGCGAGATTGTGGCTGAGAGTTCTACTCTCATTGTCGCTGGTATGTTCATTACGTTCATTGGAGAAGATTCCGAGTACACACTGACTTTCTTTAGGCAGTGACACAACTTCTACAACCCTTGCCGCCCTCCTCTTCTACCTTTCCCGCAATGCAAGTGCCTACCGTCTCGCCACCTCCGAAATTCGTAGTACGTTTACTTCACAGTCTGAAATTCGCGCCGGCCCTCAGCTGAATTCTTGCGTCTATCTTCGTGCATGTCTGGATGAAACCATGCGTACTAGCCCTCCCGCGGGAGGCGCCTTGTGGCGCGAGGTCGGCTCAGGCGGGATTATTATTGACGGTCTCCCTATCCCGGCAGGCTATGACGTTGGGGTGGGTGTCTATGCCATGCATCACAATGCTGCTTATTTCCCTGAGCCAGGGGTGTGGCGGCCAGAAAGGTGGCTGAAGGGTAAGGAAGGTCGCGTCGAGACAGAGAGTGTGCCGTATGGTCCATTTGGTGTAGGCCCACGAAGCTGTATTGGAAAACCGTTGGCATATCTAGAATTGATGCTTACTGCAGCGGTGTTGATGTGGAAGTTTGAGTTTAGGAATGAAGATAAGAGATTTCATATTGGAAAGATGAGTGATAACGAAAGGCCGGAAACGGGAAAGTTTAGGTTGAAAGATCACATCACTGCAGCCAAAGATGGCCCTATGTTGCAGTTTTCTTTACGGGAGAGCATATAAGACTATTTTGTTTATGAAGAAGAGAGTTGGAGCGATGGTGGGTGGAGAATGTAAGATTGTAAAATTGAGGAGATTCCAGGCGCGTGAAAGTTCAATACAAGACTGGATTGAGTCTTCGCCTGTAGATAGGAGTTTCGTGCTCAACTCAAATCGTATTCATTACAGCATACTTAGTGACGATCAGAACTCGCACTTGTGATACACGTCTCTATTCCCCAGAACCAGTCTATTGTACATCAGTAGACTGTTACACTACTCCCTCAAAATTATCGCACATGCTATTGGTTTTAAAAGACGCACAATTTTCTTTCTACGTAGCCGATATTTAAGCCAATAATTTGTATTTACTCTCGCAAACCAGCTACTTACCCAGCCGAGGTTCTGCTTACTGTACTTGTATACAAGAGCTCCAAGGTTACTTGCCACTACCATCTGCCCCTTGCACAATCTTGAAAATTAGTCTCCATATAATTCAGGTGTGTGAATCTTACGCCACAGCTTACATTATTGCGTAGGGGAGGTAAGATCTGCTTTTTTTGAGGCACAGTTGCCTGACTAGCCTGGTTATGGTAATCTGATGTGAGCAGGGCAGTTTGCTCAACAACCAAAATATTACGAATCATGAACACCAAAGCATGATTTGCGTCCTGTAATTCTTGGACCCCAAATTTCAAGGACTGATCATTACGAGTTGGTTTACAGCTAGAACGTAATAGTGATAACTTAGTTCAACAGCCTAAACGCAAGATCGTACAGCCCCTAAATCACGCCAGATGGTTCGATCCTCACAGTCCACTGCGATCAAGCCTGTAAGATTTTGACATATGTTTTTTCAAGTTCCAAATACGCGAGACCCCCCCCCTGGACATGAAAGCTGGAATGATTTGATGGTACTAAATGTTATCGAGTGATTTTTAACTTAAGAAACGTTTCTCGCACCGCTTTCTACAGTGGGTAACTGTACTTTCCCAAGAATCACGAATCAAGACCTGCTATTGACGCCGATAAAATATATCACGACAGAATGGATCAATCAACTTCCCAGAAAAAAATTGTGGTGCTTGGGTATGTATGTTTACGAAAGATTGAAATATCTGTTCTGAAACCTAAATAATGCTAATCTCTCGTCTTACAGGGCCGGGGTTATCGGGCTTCAGACAGCGATCTGCCTCCTGGAGGCAGGATTTGATGTGACTATCGTGGCAAAATATTGGCCAGGTGACCAAGAAAAGCTATACACATCGATGTGGGCTGGTGCAGTATGTGATTTCAATTGCAATAGTTACGTTTTGGTAGCACACTACTGATATCCCCCGCGCTATAGCAATGGCGGTCCACATCCAAAATGGAGGAAACTCATATGCAAGAATGGGAGAAAGCGACATTTAGGCATTGGCAAGATCTAGTGCGCAAAGAGTCGGCCGAAAAGACAGGACTTGAGGTACGACTTTGCTTCCCATCCAAATGGCAATACCTTTCTCTAACGTGTCTCACAGATGAAGCCTGGAATTTATTTCTGGTCAGTTTTTCACAACTCTGTTTACACAGAGCATTTGATTAAACGGAATATTTAGGGACTTTCCTTCGCCTTCGAAAGCTTCACCGGAGCAGTGGATATGGTGGACATCTTTTATCCCATCATACAAAGTTCTTGCTCAATCTGCCCTCCCAGCCAAAGGTCCCCATGCAGCAGGAATATCCTATGATTCTTTCAACATCAGCCCAGCAAAATACCTCTCATACCTACTTTCTCGTAGCAAAGAGCTAGGTGCTAAACACGTCACTGCTGAGGTTCAATCTTTCAATGAAATCTTCCAGAAATTCGAGAATGTGCGAGGAGTTATCAACTGTACGGGCCTTGGAGCCTCTAAGTTTGTAGGAGACCCTCATCTTTTTCCTACTAAAGGACAGTCAGTGATAGTTCGTGGCCAAGCACATCGAATCTCTACTGGTTTTGGAGATGGTTGGGAAGACGTTGTTGTGCCACGATATGGCGAGAATGAAACATTTTTAGGCGTTAGTAAAGTTGCACATGATGGGTATGTACAGTTTCTACCGTCTGTTATGGTCTCATTATCTAAAGGCTGTGTTTCATTAAATAGGAGTCTCCACGCCGACGAAAGCGTCACTCAGACTATTCTCCGGAGATGTAAAGCGCTTGCACCTGAGCTTTTGAACGACGAAGGAGAGTTCGAGGTGTTATCTGTTCAAGTTGGGCTAAGGCCTACTAGAATTGGTGGTGCTAGAGTAGAGGTCGAAGAATATAGTGACGAGGAAGAGACTGTTCACAAATTCGTGTGCCACAACTATGGACATCACGGAGCTGGGTATGTGTGTGTCTCCCTTCTGCAATAAAAATGCTGACAATTAAAACCTGCAGCTTTGAAGAAAGCTTCGGTACCGGCAAAGTAGTTACAGATCTAGTAATCGCCGAGTTTGCGAAATGATTCAAGCTTCCAAAGTATTTCGGTTGTATGGGATACAATTAGCAACTGATGAGAGAAATCGTTCCACTCTTTGGTTAGGTTTATAATCTAATTTAGCTAGAATTAGAACTGGATCCTACAAGAATCAAGATATTAAAGACGATTATTGACCGCCCTAAATAAACATCTTCCATCTCCTATAGGCACGTTCATTGATTTAAATATCTTTAATTCAAGTCACCACTGAAACTTCGGGCAATAGAGTAAAACTCATAGCAGGTTGAATAATGACTTAAAACAATTGTCACATAGCTGACATGATGATTGCGTGTTATAATTAAAGTAAAAATCTCCATTATGAATACGTAATTGCGTCAAACGTATTTTTCTTTATGAGTATATATCTCTTGGACATAGCTGTGAGAATGCCCGACCTGGCACAAAAATCATGTTTCTGTAAGCCACAGTAAAAAGCTAGATATTCGGCATATTTTTGCGTTATTCTAAGCAGTGCTAAGCTTTGCCATGTCCGTACCTATCATATACACAAACTCTCTAATAAAAAAACTTCACAATACTATAAATGATAAACAATGACTTGACTGATTTTCCTAATAAATATCAAGGTATATCTCATGTATCTCGAAGATTTCAACCAACAAATATATCTAATCTATCTCTAAGATTCCACCCGAACACTCTGAACTACAGCTGGAATTCCTCCCCGTATGCTAAATGCCTCCACGCCTCGAGCGCGCATCACCGCCGTAGCAAGACGTGATGTTTCCCCATCAAAGCAGACCACAATCTTGGGCTTACTGATAGGGTTTAGAAGGTCTGGGAGCGTTTCACCACCAAACATTGTTTTCATATTCTTCCATTGAGAGTGGAGTCGTGGGATATCGTCGAAGAGGTACGAGTCTGCAACCGACAACTCTGGCAACGGGAGGTTCTTCGAATGAGAGATATGCATCTTGTCAAACTCCTGCGGTGATCGTAAGTCAATAAGTGTCGCATCTGAGCTCAAGTATGTACTAGCAGGCCTATCTTTGCAGCAAGAAGAATCAACACAAATTGGATTTCCGTGTTTCGACCAGTCTTCTCCATATAGCATTTTAAGGCTATTTTCAGGGGTAAGTTCCCAATCCAAAACATACGTGTCAAGGTCAAAAGACAAGAGATTCTGTACCTTGATGTTAGCAAGATAACCAGCATCAAATCAAAGAAGTCTGGACCTTATTGATGATTGGGTGAAAGTCCTCCTCGCCTAGCCGGGTAAAATATCCATCTAGATATTGTTGTGGAAGATCACAACATACGAAAACACACGAAATCTCTCCAGTTTCTGAGTCCGCAAACTCAGACAGCTTCCCATCGTCTTTTGCTCTCTGTAAGAATTGGAACAGCCCTTTGAGCCCCATTCCTGAAGATGGGCCACAGACTAGCCCTTCACGAGAGAGCAGCATTGATAACCTATAGGAGTCGACGGAAGTAACCGACTCAACGAAGTCGACTGTTTCTCTCCACGGGAATTTGCATGACTCAAAAAGGGGGAATGCCCGCGGTCCAGGTACTGGATCTCCCACAGCATTACAAACTCTTCAAGAAGCAAATTAGTGGCTTCAAACAATCATGACATGAATAGACTTACCCAAGAACTTTGACTGATGGCTTATGTGATTTCAGATAAATTCCTGTTCCAGTGACACAACCTGTAGATGCTCTTTAATACAGACATTCGGTTAAAATTAGATCGGGATCATACCAGCGCTGCCCATTCCCATACAAAAGATATTGATCTCAGGGAGTTGTTTCCATAACTGTGGACCAGTCCAACGAATATGGGACTTCCAGTTCTTCTTGTAGTTAGTAAAAAAAACTCTAAAAAGGCCGCTCAGTCTTACAAATTCGCTTTCATATTGTCCTGGATTGCGAATGTTCTCGTTATCCTTGGCGAGATTGATGGCTTTTGTGATAATACCTCGCTTATCAGTTATTTCGGGCTGGGCCGGGCCGCCATAGACTTCTCTAAGAGGACATAAACTCCGTAAGCAAATAAGAATAAAACAGATTCATGGTTCTTCTGAAAGCTTGCACGCAGGAGTGGGGAGAGACTGAGAGCTTACACTTTGAGCCCAAAAAACTGTAGCTGACGAATGCGGTTCAGTTCGGTTTTATTAGTGACAAATACCCTTGTATCATCATTATTGTATAAAACGCGTGCAATCATTCCTAAGGATGTGGCCGTGGATCCCGAGCTAGCTTCTATGATAGATTTATTTGCAGCCGAAGGGTTGTTTAACAGCATGTTCAATGCTGCAATAGAATTAGCATCCGTTCGTCACTTCATAATACTATATTTCATGGGTAAGATTACCCGGAAGTGCCTTGACATTCTGAGCGGGAAGCAGGGTCAACATTTTGGCATAAATGCGAACATTATCGCTTCTGAAGGGGTTCAGTTTGCTCGGCAATTCGACAAGAGGAATAGGTGGTTGAAAATCTGGATCGAAGTAATTTTTCATCGAGTCCGGTCCTTTGTACACATTGAATGCGTTGGGTTGAGCCATGGCTTGCAGGAAAAATAGTCAAAGAAGTCGTCAACGGAGTTGCTATTTGATCAAGTTGCCAACGAAGATGTCAATGAAATTGCCAGTAAAGAATTTTACTTGGCATTGGTAAAGTCGGGACATCAGTTTATCTATACCCGAAGCTCGTAATAACGCGTAGGATCATTCATGTCGCCAAGATTTACTGAAGACGGATTACGGGAACGGGGCCAAGAGCGAGCAGAGGCTGCGAGACCGAGGCGAAGCTATGCACAGACCAGTCTACTGTACTCACTTCTGACCCCGTCGCTCGTAGAGAAACTCCAAAAAAGTAAATCCCCACGATGTTTTGCCGGGGAATAGTGCCGAGCAAGACGTTAGCTGTGTGGTGCACAAGGATGTGCGGCACAATGTATGAGTAAGGCCCATGCGCGACTGCGGATGTGTGCTTAGTAGGTGAACGAGGGGCAGAATCGAACAGGTGTCAGCTGAGACAGAGCAAGATGCAGGTTATACTGGCCCATGGGCAATGTGGTCCCCACAACTCTATTCTGGGTAAATGTAAATATATACCCTGCTGTTGAATAAAAGAAATCCCTGCACCAGCGCAAACACCTTATGGCACAAAGATTAGTGCAAACGTGGAGGACATCGTGGCAAAATTTATGAATCCATCACCATGGGCGGGTCAGAGATCAAATTCCCCAAGTCTCGCAAGCAGCTTAAAGATATTGCTAGTCCTACTTTTCAAGATCTCTTCAATCTTGCTGTTCTCCGAACTTGCAATGTGGTATTCCAACCGTCCGAGCCTCAACCACGGCTTTTTCCCACGGCAGAGACTACATACTCGTCTTTTTTCACCCATAATGATTGGGAAATATTCGGCAGCATGGAAAGTGAAATTGGGAGGATGAATTACACACTTTCCCAGTTCCCAGAACGAGGATGTCCTTTGGCCTGCGCACCGCTGCTAAGCCATCTGTTACAACACAACGCTATTCTCCCTTGTTGGGATACTATTGTCACTGAGCTTATGTTTCAGACAGAGGCTGTGTTATGGGATGTAATTCAGAACATGAATTCATCTAGGCCAAAGGTCGAAGAAGCTACCAGCAAATCAGACTTGATCACAACCCCTAAAGACTACGATACCCATCCAACCGTGCGTAACATTTTCCTCCGACTCTGGCACTATGCTCTCTTGGAAATTTCTTCAGAACTTGCCCAGGATTGGTTTATCCACACACGTCAATTTCTCGAAATCTATGCTTTTCTCAGAGATCCGATTGGGGGCCTGAGACATTCATTCGGAAAACAGGTCGACATCTTCCGCAGCATAATAAGCGCATTTAGATCTCGGTGCTCAGACTCTGACGACCTCTCTTTAGATATTTGGATGGCTATTGTCGCTCAGGCTGCTCAAGAATCATCATTCCTCGCCATAACACATGTGGACAAGATTGCGTATATACATTTCAATGCGCACCAACAATTGCCATACATATATATAGGGTTGGAGAGCCTTTCGCGATCAGAGTTCAGCGGCCCGCGACAGGTCTTGTTCATCATTGAGGAGATACTGAAGAGTGCGTCTACCAAGGATGACGGAGTGTGCTCTGTTGCACCCATTGCCGTGGCAACATATCCCGCGTTTTTGACTAGGAGGGGCAAGGAGCTCACTATTATCATTGATGGCAATCACCGCGTAACTGCAACTGTCTTCTTGCGCTTTCTGGCCGCACATTTCCGAGGAGCCTTTGCTCCTAAAACTGCCACAGTTATTGCGATGCGAAGATTCTGCAAGATGAATTATCTGGGCATCAAATGGCAGATTGACTTGATGGAGGTTTTGAATGAGTTATATAGTAGCCACGGAAGGCACGTCTCGGATGTGATAGTCTCACATCAAGATCTAGTCAAGCAGTTCGAAGAAGTGAAGCACATACCAGCGCTCCTGGTGCAAGAAGAAAGCTTCCATACCGTCTGCAAACAGAGAGCAAAAGAACGCAGGCCGAAAATACTCCTTCCAATGCACCAGGGACTTTTCAACGATGAGAGGCTGGGGTGGGCTTTCCCTCAAGCAGGACAAGTCCATGGTCGAGCATCGGGTTTCAAGAGTATGCCTTTAATTTCTTTCAAAAAAGTTAAGACTCAAACCGAACATTTGTAAAGCAGACCTGAAATATACCCTTATCTTTACACCGTATCTCACTGTCCTATTCCTCAATCTAGTGAAGACTTCTTGACTTCAGCACTGCGCAACTCACAACATGTTAGTGGATCAAGATTCATAAGAGTATAATTAAGCCCTCTGTTTCAGCGCCTCACTTACGCTCCGATATGAGACAGGATATTTTAAGCTAGAGTATGTTCTCTCTAGGTAACTTGCACAGGTCTGAGGTGCCAAGAGAGGGTCCCGAACATGGGATTTTCGTGTTCCTTGCATCCTGAAGCGCCAAGATCTACCCCGCGTCGAAGGAACTTCGAAGGAACATTGGGATTTATCCTTAGTATTAAGAATATCCTTTATTTCTCTTGGAATAAAACTCATCATATAGCAATATTAGTAAATTAGACTAAAGTAGCTATAATGGATCTTCCAATATATATATCTATGTATCTCGATATATACTCGTTGAAAAATTATAGTAACGTACTTCACTAGTTCGCGTCCCACACCAGTTCGCGTCCCATTTTTTTGGGCCGTTGACCATATATTTATTAATTAAAAAACAACCACTTTAAATATTAGTTTGAAAGTTAAATTAATAGAATTATTAGCGTTCAGGGCATTTATTAAAAATATGGTTTAAAGATCTACAGCCACTACACCTTGGTAGTGCATGTGTTAAAGCCGGAGCTTGGACCTGCTTAATCACCTGATTTTGGACCACCTCCTCAATTGTGACCTGATTTTGAATTTCCTGAACCTCCGAACTCCTTGAAATCCTTTCTTGACATATATACTTTCGTTTTTGCTGCCTCTGCTTCTTTGCCTTCTCATTGGCGGCCCATAAAGAAGAGTTTTCGGCCGCTAAAATAGCAGCGTTTTCCATGACCAGCTGACACCCCTTAATCAACTGTTTGACAGCCTTTTTAGGAGGACTAGGAGGACTATGAGTAGTATATCGAATAAGCCTATTTACTACTTCCGTTTGAGACTATAACTGTTGAATATTGTGTAGTGTTTGAGGTATCCAGGAGCTTGGGGCTTGAGGAGATCCTGGAGCAGGTATAGGCGTCCGTATTCGAATATCTAGCCTTGATAAAACCTCCTCTGGGTTAAGAGGGACTAATCCAGCAGCCCTAAAGCCATTCCGAATGGTATTTGACGTAAATGAGAGTTCCCGAGCATCCTGATATAAAAATAAAAAGTCGTCTTTAGTCACATGATTTACCCCATTACACATCATACTCTCAACTCCATGTCCGTAAGAGCGCTTTAGACCTGCAAAACAGCTGATATCTAATGGCTGTAATAGATATGAAGAGTGGGCAGGCATACAAAGGGTAATTATCAAGTTTTGAGTACAAAACTGATCGAATTCGGCTGTAATATAACTTCCATGTCTATCGAGGATTAATAGTCGATATACTACAACCTTCCGAGCCCTTGTATGCAGTTCAAAGTGAGTCTTCAGCTAGTTAAGACCTATATTGTCGGTTGTCCATCCATTCTCACTAACAGTAACTCTCCAATTGCTAGGGATAGCATCAACCCAGCTTTGCTGAAGAAGTTTGCCTTTAAAAATAATTAGAGGCGGCAAAGTATATCCGTCAGCGCCAATAGACTCTATAACAGTGACCCATTGACGGTTCCCTGGTTGTACTGATACTGCACGAGGTTTATCTACAGCTGTGACCACTTTAGCTGTAGATATTACTCCCATTTGGAAGCCTGTCTTATCAAAATTATAAATATCTTCGTCTCGTATCCCATATTTAGCAATTGTATTCCGTACAAGAGCAAACCAGCCTTCAATTATCTTAGGATCTTCGCATTTAGCCCTTTAGTAGTCATATCGACGGTTATATCACATTCGGAGGTCTGGATATCGAGATATAAAGCGCCCAACCCAATTTGCCCCCAGCTTCAATAATATGCTCCCAACGTGCTGTTTAAGCAATATCTCAGCCATTTGATGAATAAGAGACTGAGTAGGTGGCATTCCACGTTGATCTATTGATTTTATCCAATTAACAATCGTTGTTTCTTCCGTAGATGTGAGCTTTCGATGGGGAGAGGTAAAATCGAGTTTGGAGGGGGTCCCTCTCAAGCGACGACCTAAGGTCTTGGGGACCACTTCAAATGCAATTGTCGCGGCCCGCACACTTCGAAATTCATTCCTTTGATAGGCCTGGAGGGCAAGAACAATTCGCGCTTCGTTGCTAGCCATTTGAGGCTTTGGTTGTTGAGATATTAGGTGTTAAAGTCAAATGCGACGCGATTGGGAAGATAAAATGGGACGCGAACTGGTGTGGGACGCGAACTAGTGAAGTACGTTATTTATGCTAGAATTATCTTAGTAAGCTGATTAGAACTATATTATTATCTTGAGAAGCTAGAAAAAGCTAACTCCTCCTAAAATACAATAGCTCTAGATATAAGAATTAATTTAAACTACTGATCTATGTGAAGTTATTTACGGTTTGACATTTTTGCTTCCTATTTTCAATTGGAGGTTCATAACCTTGTATCAGATTTGGCGATTGGACACTACTATACCTAGGCAGCCCTGCATGGCGCCATCCGAAGCCTCCTCCGCACATCGTACCACACACAGCTGTTCTCTCACTACGAGTCTGTGTCAACAAAAATGGGATGGCATCGTCGAACTTTCGTGACATCCGTAGCAAGCAGCGTAACACTCCCAATTCTCCCCCCTTTCGCCTTAACTTGTCAGACGGCTCTTTGCTGACCAGCTCGCAGCAGAGCCACTGGCAATAGAATCACCTCGTGAAGTTCATGCCAGGACGAGCCACCGCAAGACGCGGACGGGTTGCCGAGTGTGCAAGTCAGTTCTACCGTCTAAAGACATACAATCAGATACGCAAGAAGCCATGTGGCTAATGGGAAAAGTAGGATCCGCCGCGTGAAATGCGACGAGACGAAACCCGCGTGTACACGCTGTACCTCGACTGGGAGAAAATGTGAGGGCTATCCTGTCTCGACTCCAACTCTCACACCAGCACAGAATACCGATCTTTCCAATGAGACTCTGTGCTCCCTCTCCCTCTATCGCCTGTCGTGGGACATACCCGGCGACGACGCCGAACGACGAAGCTTCTGCTATCTACGAGAGCGCGCAATCTACGACATTTCGGGATATTTCGAATCCGAGTTCTGGGACAGGCTGGTTTTGCAGATTAGTCACACAGAACCAGCTGTGCGACATGCCTTACTGGCTCTCAGTTCGCTGTGTGAGACATACGAATCGCGAGATCTCACGAACGATCACCATAAATCGCGCACACAATTTGCATTGCAACAATATAACAAGGCGGTCAGGCTGCTGGCTAACTCTCTGTCAGCACCACAATCACAATTGGATGTGATATTGACTTCCTGTCTGGTTTTCGTCTGGCTTGAGTTCATGCGAAACGACCTTGATGCGGCCTTGTGTCATTTAAGGGGAGGGCTGAAGATCTTAGATGATTTTCAACAACCCAACAGTGCTTCCGCTTTGACGTCTCAACGTATCGATGCGTCTCTAATATACTTGTTTTCACGACTAAAAGTCCAAGCAACTCTCTACAGTAGTCTAACTTCCGAAAGTATTTCCCAAAGTTGTGAAGGAATTCGAATAGTCGTACCAACTTCATTCACAAGCATTGAGCAGGCAAGAAACGTCCTGCACACTTTAGTTGGTGCAGTCTTCCAATTTATAAGGCAGATTAGCGATTCAGATTTCGTGGAGTCGATGACGAGATCTCACCCGTGCCCGGGACTTCTTTCGCATGAAGCTACGTGCCACTTGTATTTACGACAGTTCCGAAGGTGGCAAGGGGCGATTCAGAACAGTCCCGATTCGACGTTCAAATCTCTGAATCCTCGACAGACCGCGGCTATGCGTCTTCTTCATATGTATCACAAAACGTTGACAATTCTTCTGGAGACACTGTTCACCCGGTCGCAGATGATTTACGATCAATACGATGATTCTTTTGACCAGGTTCTTACTCTTGCCGAGCAGCTTATCCACAACTCCCAACATATGGGCTCAATTATCTTCTTCGATATGGGGGTTATAGCTCCCTTGTTTTATACCGTACTGAAATGCCGAAATCACGCTTCACGTTTGAAGGCGCTCGCGCTGCTCAGACTGGCACCATGTCGAGAAGGGATGTGGCATCGTCAAGACGTGATAGAGTATGTTGAGTGGAAGATTGGCATCGAGGAACGTGGTCGAGGGCAACTGTCCGAGGCCGTGCCATTACCTGAAGAGGCAAGGATCTGGAATGAACACCTGAAAGAAGTGGTTATTGACGGGCATAAAAAAACTGTGATTAGCTTTCAGTGGCGGAGTAAAGACTGTATAGAACACGGCGAAGACATTACTGACCTGAATACAAACATGGGGCAGTTGCTATAAGCAAAACCTCCCAAGCTTAGAATTAATAAACCACCGCATGACATTTAATTAGCAAGGTCGGTACTTACATTCTTAGTGACTTCGATTGAAGGAGCAAGTGCAAAACCGATTAATTCCATTTTTATCAACTCCAGTAGTCTATAACCCTCTTTGCTCGCTACCTACGAATTCAAGTGTTCGAGCTTCAAACAGGCAGACAACAATATGCTGGGCCTCGACTTTCTTCAGCGCGGGCTGCACAATCTTGTCTGGTCAAAGAGAGTATCTCCATGCATCAATTTTAAAGATAAACAATGATGCCTTTCATTTTCAATCAAGATAATCATTGACCTGGCCGATACATATGCTGCTCAGGAGGTACGGTGGGAAACATGGCGAAAATAAAATGACTAGCTGATGGGCGTCTCGTCGCTGCGCTCTTTCACTTATGCAGTATCTTCCTCTAACTTCTTATAATCATGGTACGTCTGGAAAAGGTGACGTGGAGAAGTTCCTCGGCCGCGAAAATATATTTGGAGGCACTGTGTAGAGCCTATGGCATTTACAGCACCTTTTTTCGTTTCAAAATCAGGTTTCTTAAACTTCTGTATACAGTGGTAGTAGTAAGTATCGTTTACCTCATACTTTAAGCATGACAATAAATTTAGATCATTATTTTAAATTGCTGCAAGAGTTAAGATCGGTACGCCTTCACAGCTGCAATAGAAGTCATTCAAAAAGAGAATAAAAATGCTTTGAGTATTTGCTATTATATATATATATATATATCTATAACATGGTTTACCACCGAGTCGATCACTTTGCCCCACCCCACCACTTGTAAACTTCAACACGCGTTTTCTCAACTATCTATAATGGAAATTCAAACCCAAGAAGCGCGAATTATTCTAGCTATTAAGGCTATTCGATCATCCAAAAAACTAAGTAAATGCTCTGCTACAAGGATCTATAAGGTGCTATATGCTATACTATCCGATAGAATGGCTGGCCGAACCTACTGCCCCGAATCTAAAGCTAATTACTATAAGCTGACCGACTTAGAAGAGGATATGATTATTCGATATATATTTGACCTAGATTCACGAGGATTTGCACCCCGAGTAGCTAGTATTGAAGATATGGCAAATCTTCTACTTGAATCTCGAGGGGTACTATGTGTCGGGAAGAACTGGGCATATCGATTTGTTCAACAACAACCAGAGTTAAAGACGCGTTTTAATTGTATTTATGACTTTCAAAGAGTATTATGCGAAGATCTAGAGCTAATTGGTGCATAGTTCCGACTGGTTGAGAATATGCGGGCGAAATATGGGATTATTAACTCCGACTTCTATAACTTCGACGAGACGGGCTTTATAATAGGTATGATTATCCCAGCGATGGTCATAATACGCGCAGATCGACGCGGCAGAGGCAAGGCAGTTCAGCCAGGCAATCGGGAATAGGCGACAGTAATTGTTTATATCAATAGCAAAGGTTGGAGTATCCCTCTGGTTCTGGTAGTTCAGGGAAAGAACCATCTTGTAACTTGGTATACTGAGGGCGGCCTTCTATATAACTGGATAATTAAACTAATGATTAATAGCTGGACAAACAACAAGACAGGTCTAGAATAGCTTAAGCACTTTGATAAGTATACTTCTGCTCGAGCCAAGAGTCTATATCGAATACTTGTCCTTGATAGGCATAAGAGTTACAAATCGGCGGAATTCCAAGAGTACTATAAGATATATAATATTATTACTCTTTGTTTATCTCCTCATTCCTCTTATTTGACCTAGTCACTCGATATTGGATATTTTAGTATCTTGAAACAGATATATGGTCAATAAATTGAGACTTTTATTAAGGCTTATATTAACTATATTATAAAGATCGAGTTCTTCCTCGCCTTTAAAGCAGCCTATTCAGCATCTATAACAGCTCAGAATGGCCGGGCTGGATTCCGCGGAGCTGGCTTAGTGCCTTTCGACCTACAAGCTGTAATTTCAAAGCTTGATATAAGATTATAGACTCCGAATTCTAGTATACCCCCCTCGACAATTACCAATCCTTAGATCTCTCAAACCCCCTATAATACAACTGATGCGCTTTCTCAGTCAACCTTAGTAAAGAGTTATATTGCATACTATCAAGGAAGCTCCCTAACCCCTATTTTCGAGACAGTAGCTGTATTAGCTAAGGATACTGAGATATTAGCTCATGAGATAATGCTCTTATTAGCTGAGGTATATATACTTCGAGCAATAAATGAGGCACTTAGTAAATGCCATAGGGCTAAAAAGACTCGAGTCCGTCAAGGGGGAGCACTTACTATAGAGGATGCGCAGGATATTTTAGCTCAGAAGGAGGCAGAAGAGCAGGCTCGATGCAACAAGTGCTCTGAGGGGGGTAGGCAAAAGGAGGGGCAGCCCTCTAGGCGACGATGTGGTACCTGTGATAAGACTGGTCATAATGCGCGTACCTGTCAGGATACTATAGTTGTATTAGGTTCATCAGATTCCGAGTAGTTTAAGTTAATTCTATACGTTGTGATTGTTTAATCCTATTTACAAGTGATGGGGTGGGGCAAAGTGATCGACTCGGTGATATGATCGACTCGGTGGTAAACCACGTTATACTAAGTAAATGTTTACAAGATTTTATAGAATAGGAAAAGACTACGTAGATAAATGAATGTCTGAAAAGTAAGACTAGAGACTGCACCAAAGGAATACTACAAAGAAATAAATCGCGATTCAGACTACAATACCCCGCTCTCGACTCAATCAACCCCATAACACAACCACCTGATGATCTAGGCTTGTATCTTTACACTGTGCTGGCTTTGCACACTCCGTCGCTTCAGCGTGCCGTTACTCCTTCCGGCATCGCGAAGTCGCAACATCTGAGCGCAAATCGTAATCTGTTGTCTCATCGATGGTGCAGCAAGAGCATCTTCTACCGAAATTTTGATTCCCTCGCGGTTGAATTCATGTGAAAGCTGTGCAGCGGCAATGGTGTGTCCCCAGACGACATAGAAAGGCGTGTCAATGGTGAAATTTGGACCTAGGACAGTGCTCTTCCCGATATTCAGCGTCCTCTCCCAGACACGTTGCACAATGTCTATTGCTGCGTCGCTGGCAAGCAGATTGGCCGAGGGTTTCTTTGGAATATGTCCTACTATATGCACCGCTGGAATCTTTGGCCCGGTGGAAGTATCTCTTGGAATGGCAGGGAGTAGTCGGTCGGGATTCTTAGAGAAGCTGATGGTCAGGCTGCAGAGACGTTCAAGTAATTCCTCCACATATGAGGGAGGTAGGACTTTGTCTCCATAAGTAAAGGTTATGCAAAGGTCATCTCCAAGTGGGTTCGCCTCAATGTTGAGCCCGTTTGCATTCTCCTGTGGATTGAACTGATGTGGTGTCCACTGCGTGCCTTGCTCAGCAGTCAAGGGTTTATGGGTGAATGGAAGTGACCGATAGTTGACTGTGGATCCAAAAGTGGTCCAGGTAGGCCAGTCTGTGCATCGATCAATAATCTCGTGAGTTCCTAGGAATTCGTGGGACATGTTTGTAATTTGTTGATCCGCGACATGGCGAAGAAGGTCCAATACCGTCTTGAATTGTTCGAACCGAACCCTAAGAGGAAGTTTATTGAGATACACCCCCGATATATTTTCGATTCCATCAACTGGTGCGTTGCGTCCATTGATGAGATCGCCAAAAACAACATCTGAAGATCCAGATAGTTGAGCTAAAAGGACCGCCCAAGCGCTCTTGAGCACAGTACCCTGCTCGATCCCTCGTGACCGTAATGATGCAAGGGAAATAATCTTCTTGACGCTCTTAAAGCCACAATCTTCATGACTTGGTCCAGGACGTTTCAGGAATTGTGTAATCGACGCTCCGTTAAGGTAATCTGTCCAGTGTCTCACAGCTGCTGACCTATTCTGGTCAACGTACTGATGATAATCGGAAGGGCTTTGAGGAGGTGCCAGCTGCTTGCCAGAATAAATATCCCGTAGATCGTGTATTAAGATACTCATTGAAACGGCATCAAATTGAGCATGTGGAAGTCTCAGTACAAGAGAGTTGTGATCTTGACCATGTTCAATCAGCATGAAGCGAAGAAGGCACGATCCAAGCTCAATTGGATTCTCCATATCCTCTAGGATAAGTTTGGAGGGTTTATCTTCGATGTAGGGCTCTCCTTGGTGGCGAGTGAACTCAAGAGTTCCAGATTTGCGAACAACTTGGAAGAGCTGCCTCTGGTTCGCCACGAATACCGTGCGTAGTATCTCATGGCGCTCAATTAGCGAGCGGCACGCGTCTTGAAGTCGGGTAATATGCATCGGACCCTTGATTTCAAAGATGAGATAGTTCAAATCTTTACGGCTCTTCGACATTGTTGCGGCCAATGTATCTGCTTGAAAGCCTGTCGCTGGAAGTATTGTCTGAATCTCAGCGCCCGAGACACCTTTATGAGAGCAAGCCAGTTCAAGAAGTCCTTGTAGCTCCTTGTAGCCCATGCGGACATGCGGAAAATCACTTAGAGTGAACTCCTTCTCCATGGTTCCAAAGTTTTCAGCCATCATGCCTAAAGCATCCTTTGTTCTTGATATCCATTGAGATATTTGGCTCTGGTTTTTCATCAGACGGTTGTAACTGAATGAGAACTTGAGGGTGCCTTGAAGAATAACTGCTCCGATGTTGAATAGCCCTATCTGCTCTACAACAGCAGCCTGTTCGCTCAAGTTGATATCTAGCGATGTTTGACTTAGAAGTGCATCGTCACGTTCGAGTTGTTGATAACTTCCAGTATAGTTGAAAACGATCTCCGGAGTGTGGTTAGCAAACTTTTTCTGACCGCCAGGCGTCAAGAAGCGTGAGGCCATGTATGACCACCCATTATTGGGCACCTTAAAGCGTGTATCCTTTACTTGACGAACAACTTCAACGATATTGCTCCAATCAGCGACCTCAACACTTAGTGGGAAGAAAGTCGTGAACCATCCCACTGTTCTAGACAGATCAATATCTGTAGCCCAAGGTTCTCTTCCGTGACCTTCATTGAATATCGCGGGGACTTGACGGGGGAAAGTTTGAGCAAAGGCATATATCACCGCAGATAAAAGCAAATCCAACGGCTCAGTATTTAGAGGCTCATTTGCGGAGCCAAAGATTGCTGAAGTTTGGTCTCGAGTAAGGGTAAACTCCTGTTCGATGCTATCTTTTGTTAGATTAAATGATTTGGCCATTCCCCAATAGCTATAGTCAGCGGCTGGGATATCGAACGGTAGAGCTTGCTCAGGTTGTATGCGACCGTTAGCATATTGGGATTGAAGATTGACCCAAGCTTGGAACGGTAGTGATTTCGGCGCGGAGAGTCTCCCTGATGACAACACTTCCTCAAGATCCTGTAAAATGATTCTCCAAGAAACCAAGTCAACCACAAGATGGTGGGCAGTTAGGAACAACAGTTGTGGATTTCCAGAAAGAATGTCGTTGTCTGAGTCAAGGTTGAAGAGATTCGCGCCAAAAAGAGGGCCTGACTCAATATCAAGACTAGCTTGTGAGTATGAGATTACAGACTCGATATAATCAAGACTTGATATTCCGTCGTCTACTCGAAAAGAATAGGACTCTGTAACATTCTTTGAGGGAAGTTGAGTCCATTTGCGCACTGCATCACGAGATCGCGTAAATCGAGCTCGAAGCATAGAATGATGTTCGACTATAGCATTAAGTGCTGTGTGTACTTGCTCCTGTGAGATTGCCCGCTTTGGTTGGAGCAAAAAGCTCTGATTGAAATCACGCCCTGGTTTAGAAACACGGTCGATATAGAGCTGTTGGATTGGAGAGAGCTCGAAGGGGGCGTCGGTCTCTTTGTGTAGAGTGTCGACCTTCGACAGAGACCCAGGTTCCGTTGCGCCTACGAGCTTGCCAAGCTTGGAAATTGTTTTTTGGCGTAAGACATCTTGAACGGTAATGTTGATATTTTCCATGCGACATCTAGATTGGATCTGAATTGCCGTGATAGAATCGCCTCCAAGTTTGAGGAATGGTGTATCAACCACAACCTGATGGATAGGCAAATTAAGCACATCTGCCCAGATGGCTTGGAGGCGCCTTTCCATAGGTAAAATATCTCTATTGATCTCAGTCTGTTCGCTATATAGATCATTGATTTGATTAAGGATTGTTTGAGAGATATCAGTCACCCATCTCATCACGCTGATCCTATCCAACTTTCTAGCTACGGTCATTGGTATGTCGTAAACCGGGCACCACAAATTCGGCACCATGTAGGAAGGAAGCTTTTCAAACAAATAATCTCGGATCTGAGACACCTTGACTAGCTCATCCTTGTGTGTATCAGATATGATGTGCAGCGATGAGTCGATAGGTAGTTTGTCAATCGCTATTTTCGCCAATGTAAACACCACTACAAGTTTGCCAGCACAGGGGCCAACTTTGGGTGCAACAACAACTGCATGCTCGATCAAATCGTTGTGGTGAAGATTGTGCTCAACTTCTCCGAGATCCATACGCTGACCGCGCACTTTGATTTGATTATCTCTTCGGCCTATGAAGACCAACGTTCCGTCCGCTTCATACCTCCCCAAATCTCCCGTCCGATAAAATCGCCTTCGTTGCTTGCTTTCACTAGATAATGACCACTCAGGGTCAGATATGAAGGATTCCGCGCTCTTTGCCTCATTATTCAAATAGCCCCGGGCAAGTATTGGCCCCTCAACGAGGATCTCACCAATAGCACCAATTGGGGATAGCTTATTAACATCAGCACGATCTGTAATCCAGATGGCAGACCCAACCGCTTTTCCGATATGATTGGGGTTTGAATATCCAGGCATGACTACTGTAGAAGAGCAACAGATTGTCGTTTCGGATGGTCCAAATCCATTCACCAACACTAAGCTTGGGCTCCATTTATCGATATTGTCTTGTCCAATTGGCTCGCCTCCGAGAACGAGGGTTTTTAGAGTTGGTATATCCCGAGGATTGATGAGACGTGCAAATGTGGGTGTAAGAAAAGCCCAGCTGACATTCATCGAATTGACATAATTGACAAAATTAGTCAACTTATCCTCGTCCGATGGAACACAAACGCAGCCTCCTAAACATAAAGTTGTAAGAATCTCCAAAGCACTGCAATCGAAGACGTGAGATGCAAATTGCAGAACCCGAGGCGCACGACCGAGATGCACTCCTGCCTCATGGTACGCTATTGATGAGCTGAAGTTTTGATGTTCCCAAACAACACCTTTAGGCTTCCCCGTACTTCCAGAAGTGAAAATAATATACATAGCACTTGTAGTTGAGATGCTGTTGCAGATATCATCGTAAAGAGCATCTTTGGCAATAGCCGGAAGGCTGTGGATGATTGCGTGACTAATAATAACGATCTGATTTGTAAGTCCCTGACATTTCTCGGATTGTTGTTGAGATGTCAGTAGGATTGTGGCATCAGTATCCTCAACCATGCCTTTCTTTCGGTCAAATGGGTGATCGGGCTCCAGAGGGACACAGACACCTCCTGCTTTGACAATGGCCAGTACTGAGACAATTGTCCACATGGATTTTTCGAAACAGAAAGGAACAGATTGCTCAGGCTTCAGCCCGAGATTAATAAGATGTAGAGCTAACCGAGTCGAGAGTATGTCTAGCTCATTATAAGTTAATTCACCATCCCACGCAAGGACTGCTTGAGAATCTGGATGAGCTCGAACTTCCTTGCGGAATTTGTGATGGACTAGATCATCTACGGCTTCGGGGATGGTACCATTCCATTTCAAGATTTGTTGCTGATTGTGGTTGCCAAGTCTTTTAATGTCAACAGCACTTTGAGTTACTGAATTTAGAATGGACCCGAGAATTGCCTGAAAAGTATCTGCAATATTTTTTGCATGAGCGTTAGAGATGCAGTGTGTGGCATAAGTCATTGTAGCGTCAAATGCATCGTCTGAGTGTGTGGCGTTAAGTACGAGTTCGAACTGTTCAAATTTTAGCCCCCGAACACCTATCGACCTTACACAAAAGAGAAGGGGGAAAAAACAAAGCAAAAAATTTAGAAGCTTACATCACTTGGATCGTATCCTGCGACTTGTTCAAAGGATATGCTGGAATCTTGGGCCTGTCCAACAGATGATCCCTTTTGGATAGACATCCCAGTATTGAAGAGCCTTTCACTTCCGAAGCCCACTGTATGCTGGATCTCGGCAAGAGAAGATACCTGATGAGGCAGACCATTTATATAGTCGTCTTGGATCTTCTTAAGTACTTCATGAATAGACCTTGCCGCGTTCAGGTCTACAAAGCAAATAAGGATGTTAATCATTGGTCCAAGGCAATCAGCAACCCCTGGTATGAGTAGGTCTCGACCAGAAGCTAGATAGCCAAAGCAGACAGACTCCTCTCCGGTGTATGACTGCAGAACAAGTGCCCAGACCGCTTGCATGACGTTGGCAATGGTTATATCGTGCGTCATACAGAAAGATTGCAAAAGATCATAATTCGGAACTGAAAAATCGACTGACTGAAACTCGCGTGCCACACTTGTACCAGTAGATGCGTGTGGTAAATGGCATGGCTGGATTTCCTTTAGGTATGATTTCCAGTAATCTAGCGCTTCTCCTGCAGGTCTGTTTTCGATATATGCGATATAATCAGAATAAAGTGGCCCAGGCGTCTCAACTTGTTGGCCATCATATGCGAGAGCGATTTCTTTGCAAATGAGTCGAGTTGTTATCGCATCAGTGAGAGCATGACTAATCTCCAGTCTGCAGTACAGGGAGAGTTTGTTAGAAGACTTGTAGATACCAAGTCGATGTCCGGGCTGCAGTTCGGAGTAATCGATAGACGGGTATGCCTTTAGCTTCTGTATTCCCTCCTCGTCGTTGCCGGACTCGATGTAAAATACTCTTGGCTTATAAGTTTTGAGCACCAGTTGTTGGAACATGGTATTATTGTCCAAGATACTGGGAACGAATACCGTCCTTAGAATTGCGTGGCGCCTCACCACCTTTTCCCATGCATGACTCAATCGACTCTCATCGACAGCTTCGCCGGCGTTCACTGATGAAATCTTGAAGACATTCTCGACTTTATAAAGCTCTGGCTCACTAGACTGTGCGATAAGGATGCCTTCTTGTATTGGAGCACAAGGGTAAAAGTCTTCAATCTCATGTTGGTCCTGAACCCCAACCTTTGGCAGAATATCCTTGACTAGCGCATCAAGTTGAGAATAATTAATTGGAAGAAGAGGGAAATCGCTCAATGTAAATTGTGCCTTCAGTTTCGGGAGGTGCAGACTAATTTCTTCGATTGCGGTTTGGGACTGTGATATGAATGTAGAGATTCGATCCTGATACTTCAGATGACGATTGTATGAGAAGGAGAACTGCAAAGAACCGTCGTTCATGCCAACACTAATATTAAATAGCCCGTCTTGGTTAAGATTCGGTGACTGCTCATGCAAATCGACATTCAGTTTTGACTGGCTCAATATCGCTCCTGCTCGCTCAAGTTGTTGGTAATGACCAGCATAATTAAAAATAATCTCCATAGGACTGTGGTGGGCAAATGTGCGACGGCCTTCCGCAGTCAGGAATCGTGACGTAAAATAAGGCCAACCGTTCTTTGAAATTCGACGACGAGTATCTTTGACCTGCCGGATTACTTGTACAAGGTCACTTGTAGCGTCAATTAAAATAGGCGCTAACGTTGTAAACCAACCAACAGTACGAGAAAGGTCGATTGAAGCGTCCCATGGCTCTCTGCCATGACTCTCATTGTAGATAGCAGGAGTTTCACGCTCTTTGAACGTCTGCGCAAATGCGTGAAATATTGCCGAGATGAATAGATCCACCGGTGCAGTACCTAGTGATTCATTTACAGAGCCAAGGATGGCGACTGATGATTCCTTACTAATGTTGAAGCTCACCTCAATGAGGTCTTTCACTAAGTTAGGCCGACCTGCCATGCCCCAGTAACTTAATTGTGCTTCAGGTACATCAAACGGCAGAGCCACGGATGGCTTGATCTGTGCTGCGTAGTTTTGCTGCAATTTAGTCCAGCTCTGGAAGGGCGTGGACTTGGTCGTAGAGAGTGAGCCAACGTCTAAGAGCTCTTCCAGGTCTTGCAAGATAATACGCCACGAAACTAAGTCGATTACTAGATGATGCGCTGTAACAAAAAGGAGCTGCGAATTTTTGACGTTGATGAGATCTGCGGCGAAGACTGGGCCATGCTGAATGTTAAGGCTTCTCTGTGACTGTATAATAACACTCTCAACTTGACTCTTAAACGACAGATCATGGACAGTAAACCGGAAGGACGATTTAGTATTTGACTTGATAGTTTGCGACCATTTTCCGGCTTCAGACCTCTTGAATTGTGCCCTCAACATCGAATGATGACCCGCGACGACCGCAAGTGCTGAATGCATTTCTTCGCTTGTAATATTCCGGTTGACCTTGAGCAGAAAGCTTTGATTGAAGTATTCCGAGGGAGAATCTAAACCTTTGGACCCAATGCTGTCCAATTGCTCCATGTGCATCTTTTGAATTGGCGATAAATCAAAAGGTACATCTACTACTTCCTCTGCGATTATCGCTTCGGATTTCAGGGGCGTAGCACGAAGTGCGAGTTCCGAAAGAGTCTTGTAGCGCAAGATGTCTGGCACAGTAACTTCGATATTCCTTGTTCGTGAGCGCGAAGCAACCTGAATAGCAGTGATGGAGTCTCCACCAAGTTTCATGAAAGAGCTATTGCTGCCGATCTGAACTAGTGGAATGTTCAGGACATGGCTCCAAACGGCCTGAATAATCTTTTCTGTTGCTGTTGTGGGCGCGATTAGGTTCTCGTCGACAAGTAGCTTATTAACAGTATCCACAATCCCCTGGTCTAGACTGTTGACCCACTGCTTGATTGTGGCTCTATCTAGTTTACCAGTTGTTGTTCGAGGTAGATCCTCAACAGGAAGCCATACCGAAGGAATCATGGAAGTTGGAAGCTTCTCTGCTAGCTCCTCTCGTATTTTGAGAAGACAGGCAGGGAGACCTTCATGCGACAGAATTTGAAGTGGAGACGGTTTTTCTGTCAGTGCCATTTTTGGGAGTGTTAACGCCGCAACAAGCTGCCCTCGGCAAGGTCCAGAACCAGGAACAAGAGTAATAGCGTGCTGAATGAGAGAGTTTTGCGTCAAGGTATGCTCAACTTCACCCAACTCCACACGTTGGCCTCGAATCTTAACTTGGTTGTCCTTACGACCGATAAAACTAATTGTTCCATCAATTTGGTATTTGCCCAAATCACCAGTTCGATAAAACCGCCTTGACTGGTTAGGTTCACACCCAACAGGTCGGGTGAATCGAGACCATTTTGGATCCGATATAAAAGATTCGAATGTTTTCTCAGGATTGTTCAAATATCCAAGACCCAAAGTTGGTCCTTCAACCAAAATCTCGCCAACAGCACCAATAGGAAGTAGCTTGTTGGGGTCATGGGCATCAACAATCCAAACTAATCCACCGCAGGATCGTCCAATTGTTGTTGGGCTTTCTGAGGGGTCTGTAAATTCGTGCGTTGTTGTCAAAACACAGCATTCTGATGGGCCATAAGCGTTGACCAGTTGTATTTTCTTACTCCAGTTGCGAATGTTGTCCTCTCCAATAGATTCACCACCAAGTACCAAAGTTTTGAGACCAGGAACATCTTCTAGACCTATCAGTCTAGCAAAAGTTGGTGTCAAAAATGCCCAATCTATCCGCATTGTATTAATATACTGCACAAGATTTGTCGTCTTATCACTATCGGACGGAATACAGAGACACCCTCCATAAGTCAAGGTATCAATGACTTCCGCCACACCGGCATCAAAGACGTTTGACGCAAAATGGAGCGCTCGAGGTCGACGATCGAAGTGTAGACTACTTCCGTGCTTTGAAACACTAGAGCTTAAAGTTCGGTGCTGCCAAACCACAGCCTTTGGTTTCCCTGTACTTCCTGATGTGAAGATAACGTAAACGGGGTGCCGCGGATGTAGTTCTGGACAGACTACACGACCTGCATCAGGGAGTCTACTCAATAACGTTTCGTCAACCACAATGACTTGCTCCACGATTTCTGCGCAGTGATCCGCCTGCATCGCTGAGCTCAGCATAATCCTACTTTTGACATCTTGGACCATGCCGAGCTTTCGAGTAATCGGGTGGTCCGGTTCGAGAGGTACGCAAATACCTCCTGCTTTCATGATAGCCAAAATAGCCACAATGCCCCACTTTGATTTCTCGAAGCAAAATGGAACAGATATCTCTGGTTTAACACCAACTGTCCTGAGACAATATGCTAAACGACCAGATAAGACATCAAGCTCTTTATATGTGAGATCTCCGTCCCATGCGCAGATTGCCGGTGCATCTGGGTGACTGAGTGCCTGTTGCTGGATCTCCTCGTGAACAAGCTTCTCGACAAATGGAGGAATTGAAGAATTCCATGTCAGAATTTCTCCTTTGTCCTGCGCGTTAATGTCCAAAACATCATTGACAGTGGTTGTGGATGACTCTTCGGATATTACACATATCATATGCGCATATTGTTGAACTATACGCTTCATTTGTGTGGACGGAATAACCTCACTGTCGAATAGGGTGTTCAACTTCAGCCCAGTTGAAGTTAATATGCATTCAAAGGTAAGGGCGTAGGTAAGAATGTCATCTGAATCATCGTTGACCTGATCAATGCCAAGAGTTTGAAGCCCTGTTTGTGTTTTGCCGTGGGCTTGTATAACAAGCTGGGTCTGGAAGTCACATGCTGCTTCGGTTGCTGCATTCAGTCGTCGAATATTTTGCAATCCGGTTTGCTCAAACGGCATCATTTCAGTTGTTTGACTTTGTACTCTCTTGAGGAACCTCTCCATATAAAGGCCGTGGTCGATCCTAAGTTGAACAGGAACCGTTGCGATTGTTGGCCCGGTCATTCCGGCAACACCAGGTGCAGAGGCATTGCGTCCAGAAAGGAGTAAGCCGAAGGTGATGTTTGTGTCACCGACGTACTGTGAAGCTACCAAGGCCCATGCCGCTTCGAGGATAGTGGGAGTGGTTATTTCAGACCTGGGCTTTCTTGAAAATTGTATATCATGAACAAGATGATTATCGGCCTTTGGCTGGTACTTCGGGTACGGAATTGATGGGAAAATTGCCGTATTTACGTTAGATAATTCAGAGATCCAGAATGATTTTGCGGCTTTCTGATCGAGCTCTTGGATGTGTTTGATGAAGTACTTGTAAGGTGTATGTACTTCAAGGCTTTGCCGCTTGTAAGCTGCCGCAGCGTCCTCTAGCAACCCATTTATCGACCAACCATCATAGATGGCGTGATGAGCCGTCATGATGAAGTGACTTTCAATCACCGCAAATCGACTCAACGGTAGGCCGTAAAGCATTCTGTTTTCCTTATCTTTCTTGAGATATGACTCGAGTTGGTCATCCGTGCTCCATGTTATCTCATCGGAAACTACAACTTGAACAGTTCCTGATGACTCCGTACTAATAACTCTGGTGCGAAGGATCGCATTCGCCTGATATACGAGCTGCCAAGCCTTTCGAAATACGTCCAGATCTAATCCAGGAGGCAATGTGTAGACATTTTGCGCAATGTATGTTCCAGGCTGCACGATTGAGAGAGCCATGAGGCCCTCCTGAAGAGGCGAGCAAGGGTAGATGTCCTCAATAACCTCTGCACTGACGTAACATTTGCTAGCCGCCTCTGCCCGAATGCTCTTTACCGCAGTACCTTCGCGTAGTAATGAGAACGGTGCGATTTCAGAAACAAGTTCTGACTCTCCACCAGCTACCATAAGTGCCATATCCTTGAGCCTAGGATACCGGAATACGGACACCGTAGACAAGATAATACCGTGAGACCGTGCTTCTGCTACTAGTCGCATAATCGACAACGAATCACCTCCAAGTCTAAGGAACGAACTATTCCTCCCAATCTGATCGATAGGAACTCCAAGGATTTTGCTCCAGGCATCGCGTAACCGTTTCTCAATAGACGTCGTTGGCATTTCCAACTGGCCTTCTATTGTCAACGCGGATATCTTATCCACGGTTTCCTGATCTATGTTTGTAATTAACTGCTTCACCAGCCCCCTATCAAGCTTGCTTGAGGCAGAGGATGGAATGTCGTTGACGATGGCCCAGAAATGGGGTACCATCCAAGCTGCTAGTCGCACAGCGATTCGATCTATCAAAGTAGATAGCGTAGACTGAACTTCGCCTTTTCTGGCCTCCGAAATGATTTGAAGAGACTTGCCTCCAAGGTCTTCGGTTATGCCATGGAGCACAACGACGGCCACAAGGTGTCCATTGTACAGTCCTGACTTAGGCAGAACCACAGAAACGTGTTTCACGTCAGGAGATTCACTTATAGCGTATTCCACTTCTCCCAGTTCAAGACGCTGACCATGCACTTTGACTTGGGAATCTTTCCTGCCAACGTACAGCAACGAGCCGTCAGTATTTGCACGAACGAGATCTCCTGTTCCATAAAATCGCCTTCCAGCAGCGCCGCCATATTTTCGAAGGAAGATGGGATCTTCTATAAACGCGGCTTCTGTCTTCGCCGGATCGTTAATATAACCGCGCGCTAGTATTGGGCCTTCGATAAACATTTCCCCAACACAACCGACTGGAACTAGGCGAGTATTTGTTATGTGATCCACTAGCCAGATGTTGACATCCACTCCTGGTCCGATATTTGATGGCTGAGTAGTGTCTGATAATACGTGGCGGTAAGATACCCAATTAGACGTCTCCGATGGCCCGAAAACATTGATCAAATAAAGGCTATCGCCCCATGTCTTCGCATTCTCTTGTGTAAGGGGTTCTCCGCCCAGTGCCATTTTCTTCATTGACGGGACGTCTTCTGGCAGGAACAATTTCGCAACTGTCGGTGTAATATAGGTACTACTCGCGTTCGCTGCTCTGATCGCTCCTGCAAGGTCGCTCATTCTCTGCTTGTCGGAGGGGACACAGCAGCACCCGCCATACATAAGAGGTGTAAATATATCGCTAATATACACATCGAACGCAAATGCTGAGAATTGCAGGCAGCGTGAGCCAGGACCCACATCGAAGACAGCTTGGTGGCCTCTAGAACTTGTGCATACTGTTTTGTGTTCTAGCATAATTCCTTTAGGGTTGCCTGTTGATCCCGAAGTAAATACAATAAATCCCATATTGTTGGGCTTAACTGTAGTACAAGCGAACTCGATTTGAGGTGGAAGGGAGAGGATGAAGGCTTCATCTATGACGATTGTAGGAATACCGGTGTCTTGAAACCTGTCTTTCTTCTCAGGCTCTGCAAGCAGTAGCTTTGCATCAACCTGCTTGCACATCCCCTTTAGACGGTTTGTAGGATGAGACATATCCATAGTCAAACAAGCTCCTCCAGCTTTAAGTATCCCGAGCTGTGCTACGATAACCCACCTCGACTTCTCAAAGGCAAGTGGCACTACCATCTCCAGTGTCACACCGCGTTGAGAAAGATAGTGGGATAAGCGAGTTGACATATCATCGAGCTCAGCGTAGGAGAGTTCTCCATCCCATGAGCTCACTGCAGATAGATCCGGGTGAAGAAGTGCTTGCTCGTGGACTGCGTCGTGGACACACTTCTCAAGTGGGCCGGGCAGGCCTTCATTCCAAGCTAATAGCTGCGCAGCATTTTCAGTACCAAGTCTGTCCACATCAATAACTTTTTGATCTGGCGATTCGATGACCGAGGTCAATATTCTTTCAAAGGTGTCTACGATTTTAGACGCCTGCTTATCAGATATAGAAACGGTGTTGTATGTAATAGTGGCCCTGAATTCGTCACTCGAGTATGCCACATTTAGCACGAGGTCAAACTATACCAGCTCGTTAGTGGATAATTGGGCTCACAAAAACGCGAGCTACTTACGTCAGTTGGATCGTGAAGGTGAACTTCCTCGATTGAGATGCTGCTGTCAGCAGCTAAGTCGTCCGCCCACGTCTTGTCGACGGAAATTGCTGTGTTGAATAACTTGTCTCCAGCTAGGTCGAGAGCATGATAGACCTCGGCCAGAGAGCAGACCTGATATGGGGAAGCACTGATATAGTCTGCCTGTACTTTCTCAAGGACATTTGTTAGCAGCTCTGAATCGGGAAGACTTACTCGCGAAATAACCATATTGATAAGTGGCCCCACTATATCTTCGACGTCTGGTAGAGGTAGATCACGGCCTGATGTTAAAAATCCAAAACAAACGTCACTCTCGCCCGTATATGTTTGCAGAAGTAGTCCCCAGACAGTTGTGAGAACATTTGCAGGTGTAACGCTGTGGGCTTTGCAAATCGATTGCAAAAGGCTCATTTTGTGAAACGGGATAGTGAGAGTTTTGATCTGGCCGGCGGATTGATTATCGCCGTCATTCAGAATTGGAAAGCGGCAAGGTTTTATGCCGGTCAGAAAATTCTTCCAGTAACCTAAGACCAAGCCGGAAGGCTGACTTTGAATATAGCTGATATATTCCGAGTATGCGGGGCCCGGGATGTTTGGCAGCAAGCCATCATATGCAAGTCCGATCTCTTTGCAAATGATCTGATAGGACATAGCATCATTGAGTGTATGGTTGATTTCGAGCTTGAAGTACACATCTCCATTCTCGAGCTGACAAACTCCGAGTCGGTGTCCTGGCTCAGGGTTGCTATAGTTTACTGGAGTATAGTTCTCGAATGTCTGAAGTGCACTTGCGTGGTCCTTCGCCTTGATATGATAGATACTTGGGTTATGACTTTCCAGCACGACTTGTTGAAAACCGCTATTCTCCGAAACGCTCTCAACGCACATGGTTCTGAGGATAGCATGACGCGCCACGACCTGTTTCCATGCACGTTCTAGTCGGATTATATCCACAGTGCCCGGTCCCTCCAGCGAGACTTTGAACGTCATTTCGACCTTATAAAAATCGGCGCTCTTGTTCTGAGCAACCAAAATACCCTCTTGCATCGGGCAGCATGGATATATATCTTCAATGCGGTCTGCGCTATCGATTTTGAGTTGAGGCAGAGTCTGTTTCATAAAGATATCAAGATCTGAATAGCCAAGAGAAAGCAGTGGGAAATCGCTGAGCGTGAGTTCTGGCTGTATATTTGAGAAAGTATGAGCAAGAGTTTCAATACTCTTGCCACATTCAGTCATCCAGTTGGAGATTTTGTCCTGGTGGTGCATAAACTGGTTGTACGCGAAGGTGAATTGTAGTTTGCCTTGCTCTACACCAACTTCAATTTCAAATAAGGACGACTCAGGCATTGACCCAGAGTAGTTGCCAAGGTTGAACTTATTCGTAGGCATTTGGTTGAAAAGGCTGTCTTCTCGTTCAAACTGCTGGTAAAGACCGAAGTAGTTGAATACAATCTCCATTTCATCGTGGTGTCCAAAGGTCTCAGCGCCATCAGAAGTTAAATAGCGAGACGTGAAGTAATCGAATCCATTTTTGGGAATTCTGTGGCGAGCATCCTTTGTTTCTTTTACGACTTGAATGATATTGCTAGGATCTGCACCTAGAATGGAAATAGGACACATAATCGTAAACCAACCGACCGTTCTGGAGATGTCAAGTGAAGAATCCCAGGACTCACGCCCATGACCCTCGTTATAAATTGTGGGGAGACTTCGATCGGTGAAAATTTGGCCAAAGGAATGTAAAACAGCTGATAATAATAGGTCGACTACGTCGGTCTTCAGAGGTTCGTTACAAGCACCCAATATTAGTGCGGTGATAGGCTTAGGAATCGAAACAATCCTCTTGGTGATGTCTTTAGAATGATTTGGACGAATCTCCATTCCCCAATATGCTAGATCGGCAGGACGAACTTCAGATGGCAAAGCTCGTGCAGGGATGATGCGCTCCTGGCTGTATTGAATCTGCCTTTTGATCCAAATCGAGAATGGTAATGGTTTAGGGGCTGTTAGAATCCCCAATGTGAGAAGTGCCTCCAAATCCTCCATAACAATTCGCCAAGATACCAGATCAATGATCACATGGTGGCTGGCGAGGAAGAGTAGCTGTGAATCATCGGGGAGGTTGATGAGGTCGGCACCAAACAAGGGACCTTTTTGTAGGTCGAATCTCCTCTGTGTCTGATGAATGATGTGCTCGACTGAGTCCATGCTAGGCACTTGATGCTCGTGAAGGATATAGGAATTGGCAATATCTGTGGAAATAAACTGGGACCATTGCCTGTTCTTCTCTGACTGTGTGAATCTTGACCTGAGCATAGTGTGAAGTGTTAAAATCTGCTCGATGGCCAATTTCAGGTGATTTAGCTGAATGCGCCTGCAAAGTCTTAGCATGAAGCTCTGGTTGAAATGATTCTTGACTGCATCTTCAACGTCGCTAGTGCGCTGCATGTGCCACCTTTGGATGGGATTTAGCTCAAATTCTGTGCCAATCTCTTCTATATCAAGAGCGGGTGAGGTTAAGGCCCTTGCTTTCAATGCTATCCGAGAGAGAATTTTGATCTTAAGAATATCCTGTACTGAGATCTCAATGTTTTCGGCGCGACATGTAGATGTAACCTGCATCGCAGTGATAGAGTCACCTCCCAGTTTGAGAAATGAACTATTTGCTCTAATTGTATCCAAAGATATATTGAGTGCGCGAGCCCAAATTTCTTGAAGCTTCTTTTCCATTGTCGTTTGTGGACTGCTGGAATCGTCGAGTGTATTTGGACCCATCAGCTGATCCATTGCAAGTCGAGAGCCTAGCTCACGAAGAGCTTTGCGATCTAGCTTGCCAGAGACCATTAAAGGCATTTTTGGCAGACTTACGAACGTAGCCGGTACCATGTATGGTGGAAGTAGTTGCCTGAGTCGTGCTTCTGCGCTCTCCAAGACCACATTCGAAACCGTTCCTTCTGATGATACATTTGCGTCCGCTATGCTGCCCGGCTGCATACGTACAAAGGCCACGACCATGGGTGCACCTGCTCCATTATTTGGTTTGATGACTTCGACTCCAACCTCAAGGCATCCTTTCACTTCCCGAAGAACGTGATACTCAATTTCTCCCAACTCTATACGCTGTCCACGAAGCTTGACTTGTGTGTCTCTTCGACCCAAGATCTGAAAGGTTCCATCCTCATTATGCCTGGCGAGGTCACCAGTCTTGTAGAATCTGCGAGTGATTCCTGTGCCGCTCCCTCGAGTGGCCCAGCTTGGGTTGTCAATAAAGGATGCTTCTGTTTTTGCTTTGTTCTGTAGATAGCAGCGGGCAAGAATTGGGCCTTCGATTAGGAGTTCTCCAACAGCTCCAATTGGCAAGAGTTTTTCATGATTAGCCGCGTCAGTGATCCAAAGACTACACCCCAAAGCGGCCCCGACGTTGCTTGGGTCATCATTCGTGGCCAAGCCTCCAAAGCATGAACAGAAAACACTGGCCTCAGCTGGGCCATAGGCATTGATGAGGTAAACATGATCGGCCCATTGTTCCAGCAACTCCGCGGTCACCGCTTCACCGCCAACCAAGAGGACCTTGAGGCATGGCACATCTGCTGGGCGAAGTTGCTTTGCAACTGTCGTCGTTAAACAAGCTTGGTTAACATTCATTCGAACAATACTCCCCGCCAAGTCATTAAGCCTGTCGTATTCAGATGGCATGCAAATGCATCCACCATGGATGAGAGTCGTGAAAACGTCAGAAAAGCTATCGTCGTATGTGAAGGCGGCAAATTGAATAACTCTTGTATGTGGACCAAACTTCATGGCAGCTCCATGGTCCCGGGCGCTAGTACACATCGCTCGATGCTCGATGATAATTCCTTTTGGTTGCCCTGTGCTCCCAGAAGTGAAAACAGCAAATGCAAGATTGCTGGGCCCGACCAGGATTTTTTCTGGATCAAAAGCCTCGTCATCAATAGGCAGTTTCTGAACAGTGCTTGGACTGACAGTCACAACACGGAGTCCCAACCCTTCGCAAAGCCCTTCTAGTGATTGAGAGCACACAATCAGAGATGCATCCAAATTTTCAATGATTGTTAAATGGCGGCTTCTCGGGTGCGCTGGGTCAAGAGGTACACACGCTCCGCCAGCTTTCATGATTGCTAATAGTGATACGATTGACCAAACCGTCTTCTCAAAGCATATTGGCACAAGGACCTCAGGTCCCACGCCCAAATCAACCAGATGCTTTGCTATCCTGTTGGAGAGATTAGACAATTCCTGGTAGGTCAAGTCTCCATCCCAGGCGTTTACTGCGGGCGAATTTGGACTTTCCCTTACGCGACGTCCGATCGCGAAATGAATGCAGTCCTCGACTGCCGAAGGCAGGGTTTTGTTCCACACATTTTCGATATGCTGGAGGTCCTTTGAACAAATGAGGTCAAGATCTTTGATCATCGTACCAGAAGGTGATTTTCTCAGTTGCTCTACTACGTGACGAAACTGGTTCAGAAGTCTCTCTGCATGACTGGCCGAGATCTTTGAGCCAGGAAGATGGATCTCCAACTCGGAGGAAGTTTGGGAGGTTTTGATCAAGACGAGCATCTGGGTAGAGCTGGAGTACTCTGAAATTAGCTCCTTCGTGTTTTGAGGAGATCCCTCTGTTGATTCCAATATAGTTAGGTTTTGGGTCGGCATTGATGATACCCCAGATTTGATTTCGAATGGTAATGGTAGATCGAGACTCCAGAATTTGACATTCTCTGCACTATACGCAACGTCTTCGACGTCCTTAAAAATGCTCTGAATGTTCCGGTCCCTGTCGAAAGATATTAGATGCGCCTCAAGTTCGTGGGATTCTGGGCGTCGATGCTCCAAAAACTTTCGGTGAAGCTTCACTTCTTCATTGTTCGTGTATATCGAGGCGAGTAAGGCCCAAGCAGAAGTGACTAGTACACCATCACTAGAAACTCCATTCTTCTGTCCTGGCAATAATTCGGACTGTGGCAAAGTCATCTTGTGTATTCCGTTCGTCACACCGGAATTCGAAGCTCCTCCTTCCATTGCTGGCAATAATTTGGATTGTGGAACAATCATCTTGCGTTTCCTTTCTCTCGTAATAGATTTCTAAATATGAATCCAACTTTTCAAAAACAGTGTTGTACAAATATCCTTTTCAGAAACAATCTTGTACTGAATATCAGAGGATGGCAATTGTAGCGCCTGTAGATCGTTCGAAGCGTCGTTGAGGAATGGAAGACTCGATACTTCTTTAATGACAAGGCTGAAGATCCAATCCAATGTGCAAGAATCCTAGTTGATTCCCGTAATCCAATAAAATAAGACCATTGCTTGTAAAGGTTTATTATAAGGCCAACGAAGTTTCCAGCTTTGGGTTGGTACCTTTTCGGGTGCCCTTGCAGCGGAGGCATCCTTGACGTTACAGCCCTAAGACAGAGCATTAGTAACTCGATTAGATGCAAGATCCTAAACATGCTCTAAGTGTGTCAGTAAACAGGATGTCAGCAGCTGACGATCCGTTAATGGCCAACTGAATGGTCAATATGTTGAGGTTGTACGTACATCGGTTATAAAAAGGTTACCGTAATCGCAACGAGCATGGAAACTATACTTCGGACTAAGGTTAATCCATACTCTGAATAAGTATTTACGCCTCAGTTCACATGGCCATCAAAAGAATTGCTACCCAACTTGGCTAATGGAAGCACTTAGCAAGGTAAGATCTTACTTTATTTATTAGCTGTACCCTAACGCAGTTGCGTTGCTAATCCTTCCGGCCCACCCAGTTTAAATTGTTGATCCGGAGCTGAGTCTAGGCGGTATTAACGAAGGGAGGAAGGCGGCAGAATCCATTCTTCCGAATTATATTAGTTGGCATTACTGCCACTTACCAGCCAATTCAGTGCACGCTTATGCAGCAAGACAAGGCCTTGGCTGCATTTGGCGGTTTTGCTTATGTGGAGAGCAGGTGGCGCCCAGCTGGCTTAGTAGGCCCCGGAGTGCGTCTATGCCCCCGGTCCCCTCGCCATTTATCCCTCGCCAATACTGCATACACGCATACAACGTGTCAGGTACGCTGCGGAAACCAGCAGTCAAACGCTAAACCAGAATGCTTGCACGACAGAGCTTCATTAATTTGTAAAGGTAGATAATATGTGTTGAAGAGAATGTTGATACGTATAACTAAGCTTTAAAAGCTCCTCAATCCCATCGTCTCTTTACCTTCAAGCCACGTATATCTTTCTTTTGCTTGATTCATGTAGTGATAATCAGATTCCACGTGATTCTGTGGTATAGAGCAACAAATTATGAGCTGGAGAGCGGAGTAGTTTCTGGTAACAAGCCACAAAGCCGGGATATCAACCATACTTCTGGGGCCCATACAAGCTTCTCGTGAGCCTGGCTGCATATGGGATTGTATGGCGTTCCTTCAAATAAGTCAAGCTTAGTAGATCTGTGTATGAGTAAACCAAGTATCTCCTACATCATTGGAGCAACACCCCCCAGCGGAATCTTGGACAACAAATAAGTAACTGAAACTTCATTGATCAGATCAATTCAACAGTATGAACTCTCTCCCCGAACTTGCGGCAGACATCTCTTCCAAGACCGACCGTTTGGTCAGTCTCCTAAAGAGTAGTGGCATAGCTCTACCCACTTGGGATGAGTATGCGCCTGCCGAATTTTCGGAGAACGGCCCTCACGCAGGCGAGATCCAACAAACACGTTATGAGCTCATAGATCAATTGACAAAGGCATTGCGGCTTGCAATGGGGCCTACAGAATATGTGAAATCTCTCATTAGCAATGCGGTATGAATTGATTTCATATCTCCCACCCGCCAAATTTGCTTAAGGCTATGGTATGAACAATTATTTAACAATTCTTGCCTCACAGCCCATTGATATTGGCTCCATGCGAGCGATTATCAAATTTGGTATCCCAGCCTGTGTCCCTTTCGGCGCCGATATCTCCATTGCAAAAGTCGCAACGAAGTGCGAAATCGATCCCGAAGCTTTAAAGCGTCTTCTCAGCTACTGCAAAACCAATGGCATCTTTAGAGAAACGCGCCCAGGGTTTATTGGCCACACGGCGGCCTCGGCAGCACTTGCTGTTGGTGATTTAGGAAGTGCTATGCAATGGAGCGTCGACATTCCAGCACTCTCGGCCTTGAGGATGTTCGATGCTCTGAAACTCTTCGGAGCATGTGATTCGCCAAGACAATGTGGTTTCAACATTGCGTACTTGACTGAGGAATCAATGTTTGAGTATCAGGAGAGAAACCCTCATATTGCCGCTCTTTTTAGTGATAACATGAAAACTGAATCAGGTGCAACGAGATTGTCTCCTAAACATGCAGCGGTCGGTTTCGACTGGTCAAAAATCGGGAGTGGTACAGTCGTTGACGTGAGTACCATCCGCCACATACCTGCTGAGATGCTAATTGGCTTTTCAATTGCAGATGGGCGGGTCTAATGGTCATGTCAGCTTAGCTGTTTCAGAGTCCTACCCTCTCTTGAAGTTCATTGTACAGGATTGCACTGCCCAGATTTCTTTGTGGCAGAAGCAACTCCCTGAGGAATTTGCAGGAAAAGTCACATACCAGTATCACGACTTCTTTACTGCACAAAAGACTAAGGCCGATGTCTACTTCTTGAGATACATCATCCATAATTGGGCAGACATTGACGCAATTGAAATCATCAGATGTCTGACACCTGTCTTAAAAAGCGGGAAAAGGTTAGTAATCATGGAATACCTCGGGCCACAGGGAAAGGACATGGGGGAGTTTGAAGAACGGACCTACAGGTAACTCAACGGTTATAGTTATATTGGTCATCACTGATGATGAACAGGCTTCGTGACCTACAGATGTTGTCCTTTTTGGGAGCGCGGGAGAGAACGCTGGAAGAGTATAAAGCTATTGTCTCTGAAGCTGTTCCAAGATTGAGCTTTGTGGGATTTCAGACGCCAGTGGGAAGTTCAATGTCCATGATGGAATGGATCTATACCTAGAAAACAAGGTGAATAGAATTATTCTTACGGTAAATATCTGACATAGTACCTGTATTTTAAGTCTTCGTAGCACTTATTTTATAGGCTACTAAATAGCCTAAAGCTCTCCTTTGAGAATTATTTATCTCCTCCCAGCTGTCTAACTCTCTCGGCTATCTAGTTTCTCTTAACTATCTAGTTCCTCTCAGTTATACAATTAGCCCAGCTGTTCTTCTGATTTTACAACTTAAAATAATAATAATATAAAGAATGACATACCTGCCACGTGAAATATTTTATAGGCTTTAAAATAGTCTATAAAATGAATGCTACGAGAATTGAAAATATATGTGCTTTTAATTAATTAATTTCCTTATAGGTGCTATTTCAGATATTTACCATTATTCTTAATGTGTAGTTTAAGTTTTAGTAATACTAAATTTATCAAATTATGAAACATCAATTGTGTAACTGTGATTGATGGTGATTTACTTGGTATACTAGTGTTTGTGGGGCAATTCAATAACAACGTACTACTATTGTACTCCATATCAATAGTAAAGTGGAAAATTCGTCTAAAGTCTAGATTAACAAATACACTGATTAATAACCCTCCTACTTGGGGCAACTTATGCTTTA
>Ga0182030_10001121_pt1 | contig 54061 bp, 49 predicted proteins | sample 812S3MmetaG_FD_121299 | JGI IMG/M metagenome (GOLD analysis project Ga0182030, IMG submission 121299) | Permafrost microbial communities from Stordalen Mire, Sweden - 812S3M metaG (Illumina Assembly) | ecosystem: Environmental > Terrestrial > Soil > Wetlands > Permafrost | place: Sweden...
GTGTGTATCCCGCAAGACGCGCCGCAATGCTCGACCCAATCGCTGCGCTGCGGTTTGAGACGTAAGAAATTAAGAAATAGTTTTCACGGCGTACTCTGCGTCTCGGCGGTGAAAGAGTTCTAAATCATGATGGGCAGAAGTGAATTCGGCGAAATTATTACGATGGCACTAGCCACCATCCGCAGCAACAAGCTGCGCTCCGGCCTTACCGTGCTCGGTATCGTGATCGGAGTCGCCGTCGTTATCGGAATCTCGTCGATCGTGCGCGGCCTGAACGACAACGTCAGCGGCATGATCAGCAGCATGGGATCGAATATTATTTTTGCGTTTCACATGCCGATTACCTTCGGACGCCCGACCGAAGAGTTGCGGACCCGCAAGGAACTTACATTCGAAGACGCCCAGGCCATGAAGGACTTGCCGCACGTTAAGGCCGTTACCGCCGGGGTCCGTTATGTGGAGCCACAGTTTGGCAGCGGCACGTATGTGGTGAAATATGGCGACCGCAAAGCCAAGCAGACGATTCTCGAGGGCGATAATGCCTCAGCAAAAGACGTTTTCGACTTGGATCTCAAATCCGGCCGCTGGTTCAGCGAAATTGACGACGAGAGGCGCGCGCCGGTAATTGTGCTGGGCGCGGATACCGCCGAGCAGCTTTTTGGCAACTCCGATCCGCTCGGCAAGGAGATCAACATCGAGGGTGAGTTATTCGACGTGATCGGAGAAATCAATAAAGTGAAAAGTGCGTTTGGCGGCGGCAAGAATCCCGACGACAACAAAGTCTATTTTCCGCTGGCTACGCTGCGCAAACTGCATCCAGAACTCAAGCAGCATTTCATCAGCGTAAAAGCGACTTCACACGCCGATATGCCCAAGGCGGTCGATGAGATGCGCGAATTGCTGCGCAGGCGGCGGCGCGTTCCTCCGGATAAACCGGATAATTTTGCCGTCTTTACCCAGGACTCGCTTTCGGATGTATGGAGCCAGATTACGGGCGCAGTTTTTATTTTTATGTTCGCGGTTTCGAGCGTTGCCTTGATCGTAGGCGGAGTGGGCGTGATGAACATCATGCTGGTCTCAGTGACGGAGCGAACGCGCGAAATTGGAGTGCGGAAAGCAATCGGCGCTCGCAAGAGCGACGTGCTGCTGCAATTTACGCTCGAAGCGATTACACTCACCGCGATCGGAGGCGTTCTGGGCGTGCTGGTCGGCGCTATCATAACTTATGCGATTCGAGTTGTTTGGGCTTCACTGCCCGCGAGCATGTCGTTCTTCTGGGCGGCTTTTGGCTTTTTTTCCGCCGCAGCTGAAGGACTGTTGTTTGGAATCTATCCCGCATGGAAAGCGGCGAATCTCGACCCGATCGAGTCCCTGCGCTACGAGTAGCAAATAACTCCATGCATCTTTCGCTGAGAACCCTGCTGGAAACAGCGACTGCGGCCGGCACCTTGGGCTGCCTGTTTTTCTACGCGCTTTCCTTTTCAGGACTGCTTAGTTTTCTGCGCTACACGCGGAAAGCAACGGCGCAAAGTGCGCCTAACGTACGCCAACTCCGGCCGGTTTCCATCCTCAAGCCGCTGAAGGGCGACGATCCCGAAATCTGGGAGAGCTTTTGCAGTCATGCCGAGCAGCAGTATCCCGAGTTCGAACTAATTTTCGGAGTAAGCGATCCGGCGGATCCCGCATGCAAGACTGTTCGCAAGCTGCAAGCCGCATATCCTGCTCGCCAAATTAGGCTGATCGTCTGCGAGCGCATTCTTGGGACAAACGTCAAAGTTAGCAATCTTGCCCAGATGGTACCCAAGGCGCGGTATGAAATTTTGCTGGTGAACGACAGCGACATTCGGGTTGCGCCGGATTATCTTCAACAAGTCACCGCGCCACTGAACGACGAGCAGGTCGGCTTAGTCACCTGCCTGTATCGCGGCATCGCCGCAAAGACTCTCGGTTCGCGGCTTGAGGCTTTGGGAATCGGCACGGATTTTGTGCCCGGTGTGCTGAGTGCGAGATTGCTGGAAGGCGGCCTTCGCTTTGGTCTGGGATCGACGCTCGCTTTTCGCCGCCAGGATCTCACATCAATCGGGGGCTTCGAATCGCTGGTCGATTACCTCGCCGATGACTACGAACTCGGGCACCGCATTTCCGCCACAGGCAAGCGCGTCGAACTCAGCGCCGCAACCGTCGCGACGTATCTTCCACCTTATACATTGGGCGAATTCTGGCGGCATCAACTGCGCTGGTCTCGCACCATTCGTGACGCGCGCCGTTGGGGCTATGCGGGATTGCTGTTCACGTTCGGGTTGCCATGGGCGCTAGCTACGCTGATTGCTTCGTCCGGAGCGACGTGGGCCTGGGGCCTATTTGCTGCAACACTGGCCGCGCGTCTGTTGGTAGGAGTCGGGACCGCTTCGGCTGTACTGCGCGATCGCCGAGTTGTGCAAAATCTCGTACTTCTCCCGTTGCGCGATCTGATCGCGCCGTTCGTCTGGACCGCGGGATTAGCGGGCAATCGCATCCATTGGCGCGGAGAGGATTTCCACCTAAAAGACGGGCGCCTCTTCAGAGTGGACCCGAAGGTTGGATAACTGAGAATCGTCGAACTATAGAGCGCGAAGGTTCCCGCGCGTGACTCCGAGTATCCCGTGGTTGCCGCTTTCGATCTTCATCGCGCATTCGACCGGTTTGAAAAAATCGTCTTTCCCCCCCGCCGCGCGATGACGTAACTCGTCAGTCCATTCAGCGCCGCGGGCTCTTCCTGATCCGTCCAAAGAAACACGCGCCCCGGCCCATTCCACATTTTCGCAAACGAGGCCTGAGTTTCCCACACAGGCGGCGCATCTGGGAACTGCGCACCATACCACATGTTTCCGCCCGGCACATGCAGGCTGTGCAGTCGAAAGCCGCCGTAGAAATTCAGCGTGGACGCATTCTCATACAGTCCCGTTGCCACCACCTGATCTCCCGCCGCGTATTGCTCGCCGATCGCCAAGGCCAAATCCTTCGAAGAAATAATTGGCGAGAAAATTCCGAAGGCAATACGCACGCAAGCCAGTACAACCACCATCATGAGCGCCAGCGCTGCGTTTGCCGCTCCGGGCCGCGCCGAGCGGCGCAGCAGCCAGTTCGCGAACGAGCCGACCAGAAATGCCAGCGAAAATCCAAACAACGGCAGACGGAATGCGCCCATGGCTTGCGGCGTCAAATCCAGGAAGTGTCCAAACGACAGCGCGTAGTCCTGGGGATTCTTTCTCAGCAAATCCGACAAATCCGTCCCGGACGCTGGCGCTTTCGAGAACCAAAGCAGGGCAAATCCAACGATACCGATCACGCTGCCTAGCGCCAAAAATACGATCGAGGAAATTCGGCCCATGCGCCGTTCAACACTATCCGCGGCCGATTCACGCTCCCGCGCCAGCCATCCGCCCACCAGCAGAGCCATGCCGGGGATCGCAGGGATGGTGTAATACTCCTGCCGAGTCGAAAAGCTGAAGAAGCCCACGATCACAATACTCCACAAAAAAAACAGCAGATAGGATTTCTGTCGCCTCGTCATTTGAGCGCGGAATTCGCGCCAGTGCCGCGGCACTTCCTGCAAGGATTGCGGCAGGAAGACCGTCCATGGAATGAGCCACAAAATCAGCAAGGTCCAAAACAGCAAGAGTGGAACCGTGTCGTAGTCGCGTGGCACTCGCGTGCCCAGAAAGCGCCGCACATGTTCGTTGACGAAGTAGAACCAGAAAAATCCGCGCACGTTCCCTTGCGGAGGATTGCGCAGCCCCGCCAGTATGTGCCACGGCGCAGCGATGACAAGAAACACCAGCGTGCTTGAGACCAACCGCAACTTAAGCAGATGCCGCAAATTTCCCGTTAGCAGTAAATAGAGGCCGATTGCTCCCGCCGGAAACACCAAACCGATGAGGCCTTTTGTGAGCACGTTGAGCGCGCACACCGCGGCCAGTCCCCAGCAAGCCGCGCGTGAAGGCTTCGGCTGCTCGAGCGATACGAGAAAGAACCAGAAAGTCAGCGTGAGCCACAATCCCACGAGTACATCGGGAATCAGAAATCGTGTAAATAAAAATGGCCCCAGCGCAGTCGCCAGCACCAATCCCGCATCGAACCCACCCTCGCCGCCGAACGCCCACCGTCCCAACCCATACGTCGCCAGAATCATCGCGAGCACGCCCAGCATCAGCGGAAAGCGCGTGCTCCATTCGCTGATGCCAAACAGCTCGTAGCTCGCGGCGACACTCCAGTACATCAGCGGAGCTTTTTCCAGGTAACGCTCGCCGTTCACATAGAGCGTGACCCAATCGTGGCGCAGAAGCATTTCGCGGGCCGCTTCGGCATGCACGGTGTCTGCATCGTCCAGCAGAGCCGGCCGTGACAAACCGATCATGTAGATAACGAACCAAAGCCCGACCAGACATAGCAAGGCCATCCGCCAGTTGGAAAAAAGCTGGTGGGCCCGCTGGAGAATGTGGTTGGCGGGTTGCTGCCGATCGGACGCGGCGACGAGGGTCATCACGAAACTATCTATTATACGGGGACGCAGAATAGGTCCCAAGCCTGACTTCGCGGTTCAATCGGCCGCCGCTCCGCGCGAGATGCCACGCTGGCCTGCGACCTCGTGGTAAATCTCCAGGATTCGCGACACCGAAGTCGTCCATGAAAATCGCTGCGCCTGTTCGGAGCCGCGCTGCTTCATGCGGGCACGTACTTCCGGATCGAGCAGCGCTTGCTGCAAGGCCCGGCGGATCTCGAAAACATTCTCCGGATTTACCATCAACGCGGCATTGCCCACAACCTCCGGAAGGCTTGATGTATTCGACGTGACGACCGGAGTTCCATGTGCCATTGCTTCGAGTGGAGGCAGTCCAAAGCCTTCGTAGAGCGAGGGAAACACGAACACCTTCGCGACGTCGTAAAAGATTCGCAGCACGTCAATCGGCACGAAGCCGAGAAAACGCACGTCATGTTGCACGCCGCTGCGCACCACTGTGCGCCGTAATCGTGGATGGCTCGAAAGATCGTCGCCGATAATGATGAGCTTGAGGTCCTGGAACTTCTCTTCCTTTGCCAATTCAGTTTTCAGCGAAGAGAACGCCTCGATGATACGCACCACGTTCTTGTGCGGGCGAATCGCGCCGGCATAGAGAATGAACGGATAATTCACCTGGTAACGTTGGGCGATGATTTCGCGATCGGCATCGCCGGCGTGCCCGTGCAGAAAGCGCTCATCGATCGCGTTGTAGACCACTTCGATTCGATCGTCGGGAATTGCCAGCAGCTTATGAATCTCACTTTTCGTGAATTGCGAGACAGCCATGACCCGTGCAGCACCGCGCAGCACGCTGCGGGTGAGATAGAAATGCAAGCTGCGGCGCAGAAGGGAGGCCTTGCTCGAACCGTACATATGATCGAGCAAATCGTGCACCGTCATCACATACTTGCAATTGAGACCGCGCGGAATCCAGAACAGGTGGGGGATGTGAACCACGTCGCAGGAAAGCCGCCGCACCGCCGCTCGAAACTCCACATGGCCTTTGAGGCTGTTGTCGGGCGCCGACAAAGCGACCATTTGAAAGTTCGACGGAAGGGAGCCGAAGTCGGTCATCTTCTCCGGCGGCCCGATCAGAGAGTATTGGCTGTCCCGATCCAGGCGTGCCAGTGTCCGAACGACGTTGCGGATATACGTGCCGATACCAAATTCCGTCATGCGACGGATGTCGATGGCCACTTTCACAGAGTGAATTTAAACACAGGGGATGCAGACAAGACAGGACATTCATGGAAAAGCGCGGATTTTAGCGGGCAATCCTGCTTAGAGCCGTTCCATAGCTTTTGAGGTATTTCATCCCGGTATCGCACATGATGGTGACAACCGAGGCGCCAGGTCCCAGCTGTTCAGCCAATCGCAGAGCGGCGATTACATTGCAGCCGGTGGAAGCTCCCGCAAAGACGCCTTCCTCCCGGGCCAATCGAAAAGCCATTGCTACAGCCTCATCCGTCGACACTCGTTCAATCTGATCGGCGATATTTTTCCGCCAGAGCGGGACTACGAATCCTGCTCCAATCCCATCGATTTTGTGAGAGCCTGCGAAGCCGCCCGACAAAACAGCGGACTCAGAGGGCTCCACGGCTACGATTTTCATCCGATCATTGTGGCGGCGTAAAGCTTGCCCAGTGCCGCGAAGTGACGCTGCCGTGCCCACGCTCTGCACAAAGCCATCGACTTCACCCCCTGTCTGAAGCCAGATTTCTTCCGCTAATTTATGGTAGGCCGTGAGTTGGTCTTCATTGCTCAATTGATCGGTCCAGAAGGCTCCAGTTTGTTCGGCGACAATCCGGGCCGCTTCTACCATATCGCGTGTCAGCTTCTCGGTCATGCCGCCGCTCTCGCTTGGCACGACTTGAAGGTTGGCCCCCAGAATCTTCATGTAATCGAGTTTTTCGCGGGAGAAGGCATCCGAACTCACGATGTGCAGAGGATATTTCTTCACCGCGCAGACCAGAGAGAGGGAAACTCCAGTGCTGCCTCCGGTGTATTCAACAACCGAACCACCGGGCCTAAGGCGTCCGTCAGCCTCCGCCGCCTCAATCATAGCCAGAGCCTGCCGGTCCTTCATGCTGCCGGTTGGATTTTCGCTTTCGAGCTTTAACAGGATGCGGGCGCCGTTCGCGGGCACGACATTGCGCAAGGGCAATAACGAAGTGTTACCAATGCAATGGAGGATGTCGGACCGCTCACCCATGTGAATCTCGGGAGAGACAATCGGACTTTAATGTGGATGTCACTCTAAGGGTTACGCTCTCACTTCCGCTTGCACCCGCCGCTCCGCATAGAGCGGAAACTCTTCCGCAAGCCCGAGCACCTGCTTGCGAATCTTGGCAAGCGCCGCGCCGTCGGTCCGGTTGTTAAGCGCCTCTGTGATCCAGCGCCCGATCTGGCGCATCTCGGTTTCTTTCATGCCCCGCGTAGTCACAGCCGGTGTGCCGATTCGAATACCACTCGGCTTCATCGGCGGATTCGTATCGAACGGGATCGCGTTCTTGTTGACCGTGATCGCAGCCTCGCCTAGAGCTTTTTCGGCCTCGCTGCCGAGCATGCCTTTTGCGAACACATCGACCAGCATGAGATGCGTATCCGTGCCGCCGGAAATGATGCGAAAACCCTCGGCCGCCAGCGTCTCGGCCAGCACCTTCGCATTGGCCACGATCTGCCGGGCATATTCCTTGAAACTTGGTTGGGAAGCTTCAAGGAAGCACACAGCCTTTGCCGCCATGATGTGTACCAGCGGACCACCTTGCATTCCCGGGAATACAGTTTTGTCGATCGGCGCGGCGAATTCCTGCTTGCTCAAAATCATGCCGGAGCGCGGTCCACGCAGGGTTTTGTGCGTGGTCGAAGTCACAATGTGCGCGTGCGGCACCGGCGAAGGATGCGCGCCTCCCGCCACCAGTCCCGCGAAGTGCGCCATATCCACCAAGTACAAAGCTCCGACTTTATCGGCAATCTGCCGCATGCGCCCAAAGTCGATAATCCGCGGATACGCGCTGCCTCCGCCAATAATCAACTTCGGCCGCTCCTGTTCCGCAAGCTTTTCCAACTCGTCATAGTCGATAGTTTCCGTTTCTTTCGTTACGCCATAGGGAACAATTTTGTATGTCTTGCCAGAAAAATTAAGGTGATGTCCGTGCGTGAGGTGGCCGCCGTGCGCGAGATTCAAGCCGAGAATCGTGTCTCCCGGCTGTATCACTGCCGCATACGCCGCCTGATTCGCCTGCGATCCCGAATGCGGCTGGACGTTCGCATGCTCCGCGCCAAATAATTTCTTCACTCGCTCGCGCGCCAGGTCCTCAACCACGTCGGTGAATTCGCATCCGCCGTAGTAACGCTTGCCGGGATAACCCTCCGCGTACTTGTTCGTGAACACCGAGCCCGCAGCCTCAAGCACGGCTTCGCTGACAAAATTTTCGGAGGCAATCAACTCCAGCCCTTCATGCTGGCGGCGGACTTCATTTTCAATGGCGGTGGCAATCTGTGGATCGACTTCGTAGAGGGGACGGGACATCGCAGTATTTTTCATGACAATTTACCCGCACTGATTGTAACGCTGAGCTTATCTGCTTTGCATTGCGCGGCTCGGACAGCCAACGAGTTTAATTTTTAAGGTCGCGGCGTCAGGGAGTTACGCCGATGATTGATTTGGGCGAGAGATAATGGGATCGCAGCGGGATACACTACCGCATATGTCCCCCCCGGAGCGGTTCCCGCAGAATATTCCGAACTCTGGCCTTTGCGGATCGTGCCAGCACGCGCGCAGGATGCAATCCGACCGAGGGTCGGTTTTTTTGTTGTGCCAGCTATCGTTTGAAGACTCGCAATTCGCGAAGTACCCGCGTTTGCCAATTGCCGTTTGTAGTGGTTATAAGCCCAGCGACAAGAACGAAACTTCAGAGTAGTTAAGAAGCTAATTTCGTCACAGGGTAGAACTGAGAGCGGAGAACCGGGAACTGAGAGCCGTCCCTAAAATTCCAAGGTCACAAAGCGAGCCGTTTGCTCTCCCGCGTTGGTCAGCGAATGCGTATATCCGTCCGGCAGCCATATCGAGTCGCCTGAGTGGAGCTTCCACGGCGTTGGTTCCTGGCCCTCGACGTTGCTTTGCAAATCCAGGTCGCTCACCGCAACCAGCAGATGCGGTCCGTCGTGTCGATGGGTCGGAATAGTCGTTCGGGCGTCAAGCTCCACTTGGGAAACGCGCACGGCGTCTCGCACAAGAAGAACCTTCCTATGGACTCCGGTGAAAGATTGGTCGCCGCCCTCCACGGGCCAGCGTGAGCGTGTCTGCCGCAGCTTTTCATCCTGCAGCAGCTCGATTGCGACATTGCGAAAGGGTTCACCCGCGAGATTGCGCGCTACGTGGGCGAAGTTCCCATCTGTAAAATGCACCTCTCCGTCGCTGAGATTTACTTCCACCGGCGGCTTACCCTCAACTTCGTTCGAAATGTGGCTTGGGCCGAGCGACACGAACACGTAGTCGTGCCGGTGCCGATGCAGGAGCGTCGCTGCGTGAGGCGCGACTTCGACTTTGAACACGCGCACGTAAGTATTTTCCAGCGCCAGATGATGCGAAGGCTCTGAAGTAATCTCGACCTCTTTCATGGTTTGTGCGGCCAGCAGCGGAAGCAGCAGGAAAAAAGATACGAGGCGCAGCATAGCGGGATTGTAGCCGAAGCAAACATGGATTGTCCTAGCGCGATCGGCCATAGACCAAGCGCGGCGATCAGGCGTTATAAACGAGACCTCCGCCAACAATCGTCGCAACAATCTTTCCGGTCAGTTGCCAGCCGTCGAATGGCGAGTTCCTCGATTTCGAAAGCGATTTGGCCGCGCTGAAGGCCCACTTCTTTTTCGGATCGAAAATTGTCACATCGGCGAACGAGCCCCGCACCAACGATCCGCGTCCACGCAAATCGAAACATCGCACGGGGCCGGCGGTGAACAGCTCGACGATCCGTTTCAGGGGGATTCGCTTGGCGACATGCAGCCGCGTGATCGCCAGCGCCAATGCCGTTTCCAGTCCAGTGATGCCGAAGGCCGCGCGCTCGAATTCCATTTCCTTTTCGTGCGCCGCGTGAGGCGCGTGGTCGGTGGCAATCGCGTCGACCGTGCCATCGGCCAAGGCGACCAGAATGGCCTCGCGGTCGGCGGGCGAGCGCAGCGGAGGATTCATCTTGTAATTGCTGTCATAGTCGCGCATGTCCTCATCGGTGAGGGTGAAGTGATGCGGCGTCACCTCAAAGGTGATGCGCGATTTCGCGCGCTTGCCGCGGCGCAACGGCTTCAACGCGTCGCCGGTCGAGACATGCGCAACGTGCAGCCGTGCGTTGGGAATCTGCATCGCGAGCTGAACATCGCGCTCAATGATCGACGCCTCCGCCGCCGATGTCATGCCGCGCAATCCAAGGCGGAACGACCGTGCTCCCGCATGCATGGAGCAGTGCTCCGTCATGCGAGTATCCTCGGCGTGCTGAACCACGGGAAAATTCAACTCGCCGCCGAGCATCAAAGCCTCACGCATGATCTGATCGTCGAGAATGGGCTTGCCGTCGTCGGTGACGGCGATTGCCCCCGCGCTTTGCAACGCGCTGAACTCGGTGAGCACCGCTCCTTTGCTGGCTCTCGTGGCCGCGGCGATTGGAAAAACATTGACCACGGCTCCACGATCCCCCTGCTGGAGCCATTTCACCCATTCGACGGAGTCGACGACGGGCGCGGTGTTGGGCATGGTACAAACCGAAGTAAATCCCCCGGCCGCCGCTGCCGCCGTGCCGGTTGCGATCGTCTCTTTGTGCTGCTGGCCCGGCTCGCGGAGGTGTACATGCAGATCGATGAACCCCGGAGCGACCACCAGTCCGCGCGCGTCGAATTTGCGATCCGCGCCTTTGATTTTTCGCGGAACCGAGACTTCGGCCACGCGCCCATCCTTCAAGAGAATGTCCATCGGCGCATCGATGCGCGCCGCCGGGTCGATCAAGTGCCCGCCCTGGATCAGCAGAGTCGCTTTGTCCTGAGTCTTCAAGATTCGTCCTTCTCGCTCTCTATCAGCTTAAATCGCTTCGGCTCGGATTGGTCTTCAGCGCATCTTGCCCAAAGCCCGCGCCAAGATCGCCATGCGCGTCGTCACTCCGTTGCTCACTTCTTCCAGGATGCGCGCCTGCGGTCCATCGGCTACTTCGCTTGTCAGTTCCAGCCCTCGAATAATCGGCCCGGGGTGCATGACGATCGCATCTTTTTTCGCCGCCTTCAACCGCGCCGGCGTCATCTGGTAGCGCGCAATGTATTCCGTCAGATCGATATGCATCCCTGCGAGCCGTTCCTTCTGCACGCGCAGCAGCGTAACGACATCGCTTCCACGGAGTGCGTCTTCGATGTGGCGCGTCACGTGTACCCCGGGAGCGATGGTTGCGGCGATATCGGGCACCAGCTCCGGGGGGCCGCACAAAATGACCTTCACGCCGAACTTCGACAGCAGATGACAGGCCGAGCGTGCCACGCGGCTATGAAAAATATCGCCAATGATGGCGACCTGCAGCCCTCGGAAACTCTTCTTGTTTCGCAGAATCGTGTAGGCATCGAGCAGCGCCTGCGACGGATGTTCGTGCAACCCGTCTCCCGCATTGATCACAGGCACGTCAAGGTGCTCGGCCATGATCTGCGGCGCACCGGCGTTTGGATGCCGAATGACAATCGCATCCGCGCCTACCGCGCGCAGCGTATATCCCGTATCGAGCAGGGACTCGCCTTTTTCAATGCTCGAACCCGATGCATGAATGAGCACGGTATGCGCGCCCAGTGCTTTGGCAGCAATTTCAAACGAGCTTCGGGTGCGGGTCGACGCCTCGTAAAAAAGCAGCAGAATCCGTTTCCCCTTAAGCAGAGGGCGAGGCCGGTCCGGATTCATCCGGCGGGAAAACTTCAAAATTCTCATGATCTCGGCTGCTTCCAGATGTTCAACGCCGAGCAGGGAACCGTGAGCCGCATCCATAGTTGCTATTATTTTTCCATTCAGCAGAAATTTTTCCCGTTGCCCGCTTCGCGAAGTTCCGTTCAGACCCTATTCTTACGGGTCGTGTACCGTGGGCCAGTCGAGACGGGGAAGCCGTGAATGGTGCATCATACGCGCGCTGAAACACGAGAGCAAGGCTCTCGACACACCACGGCGTTCCACGTAACCTCGCGTCACGGCTTCGTTCAAACCCGTGGCGTATAGCGGAACAGGAACGAGGCCAGTGCGCCCCCTACGGACGCGAACACCAGGGTGATTACGAACGACGATATCAGTCCCGCCGGAGTGAATAGTTCGCGAACCGCAGCTTGAAATTGAGGTGTCGCCGTGCTGATTCCAAGCCTCTGCGCCACTTCCACCAGCCCATCGATGCACTTCTGCTGTGCGTGCAGCGCAATCACCGCGACGGTAAACAGGGCGTTGATTCCTGAGACGACCGCGCCCGCTGCGCCCCCAAGGCACAAAGCGGCCCCAGTCGTTGGCGCAATTTTCTTCTCTCGACGGTAAAAGTACACTGCCAGCAATCCCGTAAGCAAAATGCCGAGGAAGGGAATCATCCCCACAAACACACCCAGCAAACCAGCTTTCAACGCAGCCCGTCCCGCGACGCCGCGATCGAAAAGCTGGTCCGGCGCGCTAAGAGGCCGGCCGAACTCCTCAGCTCGCGAAATTGGTTCTAGTGATTCGCCGTTGCCGTCCCCACCCACGATTTCAGGGGGTGTCGCGATCTCAACGTGAATTTGCGGCGCATGGCATTGCGGACAGAATGGCCGCCCGTCCTCGACCGCGGCACTACACTTTTCGCAGGAATGATCCACTGTTGTGAAACTAACGCAGAACAGATCGCAGGGCAACTCTGCAGAAGCAGGCTAGCTGAATGTTCCGCTGCGCGCCGATTGGGCCGATGCGCCGACTGTTTCGTCCGAACCGCGAATCATGAAAGATCGAATGAGACGACCGCTTCAGATCGTGCCTTCCTTCCCTGTATGCAAGCGCACATAAACCAATGCAAACCGCGTTCCCTTGTTGTTCGGTTTCACCGCGACAATATGCTGATTTCCCTCGGTGCCAACTTTTAGTTCCACCCCGTCTCCACTATCGCTCTTGTCGCACGTAACAGGCTTTAACAAGTCGTCTTTGCCATGCGTATCGACGTGCCCACCGCTGTCGTAGGATCCGTGACATTGGATGGGCTTGCCAAAATTCTGCAGTTCCTTATCGTAATAAGCGGTGATCTTCGCGGGAATATCGTCGGAGAGAAACTCGGCTGCCACCACCTTTAACTGAAAACCCGGCAGTGAGAGGTTTACATTGGCGCTCTTCTCGTCGTCGCTCTTGTCTTTCGGAGCCGGTGTCGCACCCGGATATATGCTTAGTCCGGCATCGCGGATATCCGCCTGCTCACTGACGTGAAGATCGCCAAGCGGAGACTGTATATCCACTTTCTTCGCGCCGGACTTGTCGTCATTCTTGTCGACATTGATGCTGCACGCCGGCAATGCGAAGATCGCCACAATCGCCGCGCCCAACACCAATCTGCTGATGGGATGAGGAGCGCGCGCCGCATTGCCGCTGAGTTCCCCTTCGAAAATTCCGCTGGTGGGCGTTTCGCTAGTAAGCGTTCTGTTGAACATGACCAACCCCTCCTGAAGCTATCCGCGCGGGCCGTTCCATACCCTCGCCTCGCGTGGCTATGCCTGGAATCGTGACCGGCAAATGACCGCGAATTGGAATTTCGCCAAACAGTGCTTTCACCGCCGCCGTCTCCGAAACTGCCGCATTGGAGTAGGCGCAAACATAATTCTGAATCGACGGAAAACTCGCGATCACGTATGGGTTTCCCATCGCTAAAACCGCCGCGCGGTTGGCTGCATGATCGAGAATCGTATTGAGCAGGCTTCCCGCGGCATCATCCATGGCGAGCGAGTTCTTCAGCCCTTCGGCGGTACGAACCGCTTTCCCAGCCGTCGGAATCATATACAACGCGGCCACCACGTGCTCGGCTGCGTCCACCGCTTCTGTGACCTGGCGATTCATGCCCTCAGCCGAGCGTGGGTCCACAGCCATAATCCTCGCATCCGGCACTCGCGCCAGAATCTGCCGCTCCAGCATTCGTCCCGACTCGCCGCGCAGATCTTCCGAAAAAACAACCACCACAAGACGGTTCTGCGGCTCTATCCTTGTCAGATACGGAAGAGGCGTCGGCGGAGTTCCAGAAATAGTTCCCGAAGGCGTAGTGCCCGAAACCGGCACAGTCGCTTTGAGCGGCAATACTTGCCCATTGTCCCGGACCAGCGTAATGGCTTCCTCCGCAATGCGTTGGCCGATCGCCAGATTCTCCGGCTTGCCGATTTCGGTTGTCACCCGGCTCAGATCCACCAGTCGCCCCTTGTGCAGTCCCAACGATGCCTTTAGCTCCAAAATTTTGAGCACCGACTCATCCAGCCGTGGGCCGCTGATTTCGCCGCTGTGGACTGCATCGAGCACCGCCCGATAACTTTTGTCGAGGTCTGCCGGAATAATCAGCGCATCGTTGCCGGCTTTAAATGACTCAACCGCCGCCCGCCCCACGTCATTCGCGTAAAGCCTCGTCAGGCCCCCCATATCGAGCGCATCGGTCACCACGATCCCTTTGAATCCCATCTGCTTTTTCAGTAACCCGTCAACGATCACCCTCGAAGTGGTTGCCACGCGATTCGGCTCCGGATCAAGCGCCGGGACCGTGACGTGCGCCACCATCACCGCATCGACGCCAGCCTCAATCGCACGTTTGAACGGAGGCAACTCCACAGCCTCCAGGCGCGCGAGGTCACCGGTTACCTGTGCGAGCCCCAGATGCGAATCTTGTGCGGTGTCGCCGTGGCCGGGAAAGTGCTTCGCGGTCGCGAGCATCGCGCCTTCATGCGAGCCCTTTATGTAGGCCGCCACATAGTCGCCGACCTGCTGCGGATCTTCGCCAAAGGAGCGGGTGTTTATGATCGGATTCGCCGGATTGGAATTTACGTCGGCGACGGGAAATAGATCCCACTGGATTCCGATGGCGCGCGCTTCAAGCGCAGTAATGCGGCCAAATTCCTCGGCATTCTCCGGTCTGCCGGTTGCTCCAAACGCCATTGCGTAAGGAAAAACGGTCGCACCGTTCAACCGCACCGCTACTCCGCGCTCAAAATCAGCGGCAAAAATCAGGGGCAGCTTCGACTCTTTCTGCAGACGGTTGAGCAGGTCCGCCGCCTCGAATGGCAGGCTCTTGAGAAGCACGGGCCCCTCTGTGGGCACAGTCATGTCTAGCGACCCGATGTTATACTTCCGCACATTTTCGCGAAGTTGTAGCCAGGTTGGATCGGCCTCATTCATGAACTGCGCCCTTACCCAGATCATGAACAACTGCCCCACTTTTTCCTCTGTCGACATGCCCCGCAAAGTTTTTTCGGCCCATGCTCGCCCATCGCGATCCAGATGAATCGGGCCTGCGGGTTGAAACCGCTCTTTCGATCGATCTCGTTCCGTTGCTTGCCCTGGGGAAAGCAACAGCAACGGTAGAAACGCAACCAGTAGCCACACCCGTACCCGCTCCACTGAGAAGAAAAATCGTGTCATGCTCAGATAAATTCGAAAAAAGCTCATGGTCAACTCGCCCTCCCTGCCGCATCGTCGAGCCCCGGATCCATCAGCGCCCGCTTCAACCGCACTCTCTCCTGCAACAACACCTGTTTCTCCTCCATCGAAAGACCTGTGGCAAGCAAACGTCGTTGCACATCGTCTTGTTGCCGGCGCAACTTGATTTTGCGCAAAGCCCGAACCGCGCCTTCCACCGTATCGGCGGTCAATTCTTCATCGTCATGCATCAGAATCGACGCTAACAGGCGCCTCTCCTCGTCGCTGCGCGCCAGGTCCAGCGGATCGCCGCCGAATTCCTCCGCTCCCATCAGCGCCGCCATCAGCGATTCCGCCGCCAGCCCCTCATGCAACGACTCAGACTGCAGCGCAAAGCGGGCCTGGCGTGCAGGATCGAACTCCTCATCCGCACCGTCGCGCGCAGAACTTCGCGAATTGCCCGACTGCATCTCGCGCGCCGAGGCCAGCGCTCGGATCAGCACACGCTCCGCACCGGTAATCTGTGTCTCCGTCGTGGCCTTCACCGCAGCGGCCGACCGAGAAGTGGCCAGGTGTTTCAGTTCCTGCCGCAGCACTCCGGAATCGATTCCCAGCTTCTGCGAAATTTCCATCGCGAGTTCATCGCGCGAAATCCGGCTCGGCACGCGCTGGATATGCGGCAAAAGATAATTCACAGCCTTCGTCTTGGTGTCCGCATTCTTCGCTCCGAACTGCGTCCGGGCCCGGTCGATGAGATAGTCGAAATATTTTTGCGAGTGCTTGAGCTCCATGCCATAAGCGTCTTTTCCCTTGCGCCGGATAAACAGGTCGGGATCGAACCCTGTCTCAAGCGTCAGTACGCGTATGTTGAATTCTTCTTCTACCAGCAGGCCGAGCGTACGCTCGGTGGCGCGCGCTCCTGCCGTATCGGGATCGAAATTCACAATAATGTTCTTCGAGAAGCGCCCCAGCAGCCGTGCCTGTAGTTCCGTGAACGCCGTGCCGGACGAGGCGATCACATTGTGAAAACCGGCGGCGTAGACCGAAATGCAATCCATCTGTCCCTCGACCAAAATCGCATACTCCAGCTTGCGAATCGCTTCCTTCGCGTGGTCGAGGTTAAATAGCACCCGAGACTTGGAATAGATCTTCGTCTCGGGAGAATTCAAGTACTTCGGCCCCGCCTTCTCATCCGAGGAAAGCGTCCGCCCCGTAAACGCAATCACCTTCCCCTGCTCGTTCGAGATCGGAAACATCACACGATTACGGAACTTGGAATAAATCGCTGCGAGCTTCGAGCCGCGAGCCGCGAGCTCCGCACCGTCAGTCTCCGGGATCTCAGTGTTGTCATCCTGAGAGCGAAGGTTCTCTTCGCGATTGTCATTTCGACCGAAGGAAGGAGTCTCCTTCTCCCCGACCGTCTCAGCTCCGTCACGTAACCCGCCTGCTCGTTGTCCGCTCGTCGCTCGCGGCTCGGAACTCGCAGCTTCTTTCCACGAGAATAGCCCGCTCTCCCGCAGGGTGTGATCGTCAAACTCGCGAAGCAGCGCATCCTTCAGCTGGAAACCGGAATCGGGCGCGTAGCCAATCCTAAAATCAGCAATCGTCTCCTCGCTCAGTCCGCGCCCTTTCAGGTACTCGCGAGCATGCGCCCCTTCCGGACGCCGCAAGCACGCCTGAAAAAACTCCACCGCCCTCTCATGGACATCGAGCAGTGCCATGCGCACCTTGGCGTCCCGCGCCTCCTCCGGCGAGGAGAAGCTGACCTTGGGCATGGGTACGCCCAGCTTCTGGGCAATCAGCCGCACGGCCTCCGGGAAGGAAATGTTCTCGACCTTCTGCACAAAGCTAAAGACATCTCCCGAGGCGCCGCACCCAAAGCAGTGATAAAACTGCCGCGTCGCATGCACCGAAAACGAAGCCGTCTTCTCGCTATGAAACGGGCAAAGCCCTGCAAAATTCTGCGCCCCGGCCTTCCGCAGCTTGACGTATTCCCCCACAATCCGGACGATGTCCGCCTGCTGCTTGAGCGACTCTTTGAAATTGTCGGAAGAGGTCATGAAAAGTTGCCCGATGCTCCGGCCGTGGCCACACGACTACACCCTACATTGTGAGGCCTGCAATCGTCGTCGGGAAGAGATCAGTTGCGGTTGCCTGTGGGAAAGATGTGGAATACGGGCCAGCATCGCCGATCTGCGAGGAAAAGGCGTTCTTGCTCTCAAGGCCTTGCGCTGCCGCATGTCGTGAGGCGGTAAAACCGCGGAAAGTGTAATCTGACGCAATACGCGGCCATTTAGGCGCGCAAGGAAAGGTGTCCATGGGCAAGAATCGGATTGCCGAGAATTTGATTGCAATAATTGTCGCGCTGGCAAGCGTGTTGCTATTCGGACCGGGGCTCGCTCCCGCATTTGCCCAGCAGAAGCAAAAAGAAATCGTTTGGAGCGCGGATGAAACCCCCATCCACGACGGGATTCACGGCCTGCGAGACCTTTCCGACGATCAGCGCGCCCGGACAACAAAAGACCTCGCGCTCAAGATCCGGCAGCTCCCCGTCACTGAGAATAAGTTGCGGTTGGCCGTGGGGCTGGCGAACCTTTCTACCGAGGGCGACTTCGGCCACGACACGCTCCAGGAAGTCGCGACCACGCTCGCTGGCGCGCTCAAAGAGCGTCCGCTGCCCTGGCCGGAAATGAAGCCGGGAAAAAAGAAGGACGAGAGTTCTGGCAGCAAGTCAACTCCCGCAAGCGAGGACGCGAATGCCTCACCACGCGAGCCTGCTGGCCCTTATCTGGAACTGGCTTCGCTGGTTCGTTATGAGCATGTCGAAGCGTCGCTTGACGATGAGCAGTATCGGGCCGCAATCGCTCTCCTGGAAGCCGCCGACAGGAAACGCGAGCATGCGCAGTTCTCCCTGAAAGATCTCACGGGAAAGACCTGGACGTTCTCCGAACTGCGCGGCAAGGTGGTGCTCATGAATTTCTGGGCGACCTGGTGTCCGCCCTGCCGCAAAGAGATGCCCGACCTTCAGGCGCTGTATGAGCGCTTCGCATCGCAGGGCCTGGTAATTCTGGGCATCTCAGATGAAGAGGCAAACAAGGTGAAACCATTTATCCGGGAGCGAAAAGTGACTTTTCCCGTGCTGCTCGATCCCGGCCGCAAAGTGAATGAGGCGTTTGAAGTCGAAGGAATTCCGAAGACCTTTATCTACGACCGCGAAGGGAAGCTGGTAGCACAGTCCATCGACATGCGAACCCGCGAGCAGTTTCTTGCCATGCTGGCGAAGGCCGGAATTCAGTAAAGTCAGAAGTAAGAAGTCGAATTGAAGAAGTGATGCCCGCTCGACATCTCAATTGGAACAACTCCGGCTCTGCTGATGTTCTTGAAGCTCCCTGTCATGTTGAGCGGAATCACATCGCTATGGTGGCGGTCCATGCGGTGTACTACAATTTCGCCAGAATCCACAAGACGCTGAGGATCACACCGGCGATGCCCGCTAGGCTATCCGATCACGTTTGGAGTCTTGATGAAATCGTGACGATGGCTGACAGCTACATGCCGAAACCCGGAAAGCGCGGGCCTTACAAGAAGACAGCTTAGACATGTACAACGGCTCATACTGGCGTGGGTACTTCTTGGCGCGACACCACGTGTGTCTAGTCATTGGAATGGTTCTAGAGGCTGGCGCGTTGATTTCCACGCTAACCGGCAGAACCTTCGATAGGTACAAAGGGATAGTTTCCCGTGCGAAGGACCCGAAGACGTTTCAGAGCAATGTCGCTTTCTATTACTTGTTTGGGTTTTTCTTCTTGTTTCTTTACTTCTGCACGTTCAATTGAAACTAAATTTCAAACTGAGGCACTCCCCGGCACGCCGTCTTTCTTGCTTTTTCCCGATGCTTCCACTAGATTTCAATTTTCCCCATCTCATAGATAAAGATGCAGCTGGGAATCGTCTCTTAAGGGAGCGGCAGGTATGAAGCTGAAATACATCGGGCTAGCCATGGGAGTTCTGGTGTCGTTGGCGGCGGCGTTAAGTCTTCCAAGCTGCGGGCACGATCAAAAGCTGGTCAGCCTTACGATCACGCCCACAACATCTACTTTCTTGGAGCCGGGTTTCACTCCACCCCCTGCTAACCCCACGCAGCAGTACACAGCGACTGCCACCTACATCCATCCTCCCGCCACCAAGGACGTCACTAGTCAGGCGACCTGGACGATCGATAACGACGTGGCCGCCATGTCGTCTCCCGGTCTGTTCAATGCTACCCCTCCGCCGACAGGGTCCCCGGCAGGCACTCCCGGGCCTTGCGGCGTCGCGGATATCTCGGCAAGTGTTCCGGAGGGTACAGGCGGATCTAGCAATGTTGTGATCGCGGTTGCGACCGTCACGGTGGACGATCCGAGCAACATTCTTTGTCCAGGAGGCGGTAAGCTTGCGACGTTAGCTGTCGGTGTCACCGGGGGCGGAACAGTGTCGAGTGTCCCCGCTGACGCCGGTGACATCAATAATTGCTCAGCAACCGGCGGAACTTGCATTGCGACCTATGCCGTGGGGGCCTCAGTCTTGCTCGAGTCCAGCTTAATCCCTGTAACCTGGGGAAATTGTCCCGGTGCGACAGGAAATACTTGCGTGATTACCATCCCCACCGGCGGCACTGCCGTGACTGCAACTTTCTAGCAAGAGCGGTGGAAATTCAGGGCGCTACTCTTCATCCAGCAATTTGCCCAGCGTCCGCTTATGCTTTTCCGCCTTAGCCTTCTTAGCGACAACCAGCTGCGACGGCTTCGGCGAGCCGACCCGCTCCCTCGCCATTTCCCGCACGGTCGTCGCGGCCGAGAACGTTTTCTTTTTGCGTTTCTTAGGCATGAAAAGCAGAAGTCCTTTCAGTCGCTACTTCCACAACCGAACGCGGCAACCCGCGCGTCTCGCTGATTGTTTCGCATCATCGCATCCAAGCTCCCAAAAGTGCAATAATCGAAGCGCAAGCTCAAGCAAGCTGCGGGAAAAAATCGGTTTTGCACCTGATTTCGGATCCACTTGATTTCGTGCGGCGCAGCGGTTCACCGCCTCCGACAAGCAGCCAAAGCCAAGAGCCGAAAGCCCATTATGGATGAACGCGATTTTTTTGACGAGAAGCCCGATAAGAAGCCGGCGACCCTGAGTTGCCCCCACTGCCAACAGCCCGCGGAATATGAGATTCAGTGGCTGGTGCGGACCAAGAAGAAGAATCTGCCGCCGCGCGCCGACGACCGCGACCGCGCCAAGTTCGCCAAGGCGCAATCGTACATGCTGCGCCGCGACGACATGATGGTCTGCAAAAACATTCGCTGCCGCAAGCGCTTCGAGATCGCAGGCGTGCAAAGCGTGGCCTTTCTCGATTGACAGAAAGGCGGCTAGAACTGGTATTCCTCTGTTGAATCGCTCGCCTGTCAGGAGCCTGGCCAGTATTCTCACGGTCTGTCTTGTTGAGCCGAGCGAGGCATCACGAAGTGAGGCCTCGGCGGAGTCGAAACATTTCTGCTTCCGCCGATTCGTAGTTTTTAGCACGCTTTGGTTTCGGCGATGAAGTCGACACGCTACAGCCGCTAGTCAAGTCACGACGTCAACAACGGAGCCGGACCAGATATAGAGGAACAGAATCATGGAAACCTGGATTAGGCTCGCGATCTTCGCGTTGATCCTCCTGTCGTTCTTGCGCCGGATTGTCAAAGCGCGAAGCCGCCCAGGCGTTCCAACTCCAACGCGGCAAGCTCCGGACGTAAAGAACCAGGCTCCCCCAGTGTTTGTGCGGCCAGCGAGCGGAAGAAAGAACGATTTCCGCGACGTGCCTCCGCCGCCCGAGAACCCGGAACTGGGTTAGGGAAGCTCTGATTTAAGTCTCTGGTTTCCTCCGTCCACCCCTGTGTACCCCGTGGTTTGCGCTTTTTGCTGAGACTTTAATCGGAGCTTCCTTAAACCCTATAGAGTGCCGGTTTCCCTGATCTGAGATTTCCTCGTGGTGAAATCGTCGCCTTGCGATGTTTCCCTGCCTTTCGTTTATACTTCTGTGCTTGCTCATTTGAGATGGGCCGTCAGATCGGCCTCCCGGGAACAGGAGTGAATGCGTGAAGATTCTGGTTTGCATCAAGCAGGTGCCGCAAAAAGACGCGGCTCTCAAGCTGAATGAAGCGGGCACGTGGATCCGCGAAGACATATCGTACGAAGCCAACGAGCCCGACGCCTTCGCGCTCGAAGAGGCTCTCCGCCAAAAAGAAAAGCACACCGGCGAGGTCGTCGTCCTGACCGCCGGACCGGCGCGCGCTCAGCAGGTTTTGCGTGAGGCATTGGCCAAGGGCGCCGACCGCGCCATCCAGCTTGAAGACGACAAGTTCGTCGGCCTCGATGCCTACAACACCGCGCGTGCCATTGCCGCCGCCATCAAGGACGAGAAGTTTGATCTCATCTTCACCGGCTTGCAGTCCGACGACTACGGCTACGCGCAGACCGGCGTGATTCTAGCGGAGATACTCGGCTGGCCTCACGCCACCATCATCATGCACATCGAAAAAACCGCCGGCGGAATCCGCGTGAAGCGCGAACTCGAAGCCGGATTCTTCCAGAACGTGGATATGCCGCTGCCCGCAGTGCTGACCATTCAATCCGGCATCAATAAGCTGCGTTATGCGACGCTGATTGGCATCAAACAGGCCAAGAACAAGCCTCTGCGCAAGGTGACGATGGCGGAAGTCGAGTCTGCGCTGGGCGGCAATCTACAGAAGATTGAGAAGCTGCATCTTCCGCAGAAACTGAAGAACACGCAGGTCCTGGAAGGCCCGCCAGCGGAAGTAGCGAAAAAGCTGGCCGAGAAATTGAAGAACGAGTTGCGAGTAATCTAATAGAGCTATGAGCTTTGAACCGGGAGCTGTTGGCAAGGGTAGCTCGACTTGCAATACTACGCTCGACCCTAAGTTGTGCTTGCCCTTAGGCTTACAGCCCCTGGCTATTAGCTCGCTAAACCAAGGCGCTTGGCATAGCATCCAAATACCGCTATGCCAGAAAACCTGCCAGACAATTCGGCTGATGTGGAAGCGGTTCGCTATGAGGAAGAGGTTCAGATGGAGCCAGCTGTTCGTGGCTCGGTAGCGATGGTAGCCGGTAAAATCCTGCTGTGGATGGACCTTATTCTGCTCTCCTGGGTGTACATGAGCGTCCGGGACGGATCGTGGTTCTGGGTGTGGTGGTTCCTTAGCCAAGGCGCCTTGGGCGTGATTCTGGTAGGAGTGGGAGCGTCCTATCGGCGTCATCGCGTGAGGTGAATCACTGCGATCTTCAGCCGTTCGCCGCACAATATCGGCCTGGTAAAAGGAGGCCTCTATGGCGGATGCGGAAGCGAAACGGGAAACGGGTGGGAGCCTGATGTTTGCCGGGCTCTCTGTGTGGGTTGCTGCATTACTGGTCTTGTTCTTTTTGCCGGCAGCAACGCGCATCGGATATCAGGGAAGATTTACGTTAATCCTCGCGGTGCTGGGAACGCTCGGCGCCGCGCTGATGGCATACGGATGGTGGATGCGCCGCGAGTAGCGGTAGCAAGCGGTGCCGCAAGCAGATTCGCAAGCAGCGAGATGGAATTAATAGAGTCATCGAAAGACGAACGGCGAGAGGCCAGAGCCGAAAGCCCAAAGCCGAGAGCTTTGCCTGAGAATTGAGAACTGAGAACAGAGAACTGAGAACTACTAATGACCGACACAATCCTGGTAATAACCGAACAGCGCGCAGGAAAACTCAACCGCGTCTCCTGGGAGACGATTGCAGCCGGTCAGGCCTTGGCCGCGCAAACCGGCTGGACTCTCGAAGCCGCGGTTGTCGGCTCCGGCGTCTCAGCGATCGCCGGCGAAGTCGCCGCGAAGAAACTCGCCAAAGTGTATGACATCGAGTCGCCGAAACTCGAGCCTTACACGCCCGACTCATTCGCGCACGCGCTCAAGGATTTCCTCACCAAGCATCCCGTGAAGCTCGTGCTCATGCCGCACACTTATCAGGTGCGCGATTTTGTTCCCAAGCTTGCGACTGCGCTCGGCACTACGGCCATCACCGACGCCATCGGCTACAAATACGAAGGCGGCAAGCTGACCTTCACGCGCCAGATGTTTCAGGGCAAATTCGTGGCCGACGTGAGTTTCTCCGGCACCGGCACATGTTTTGTCACCTTTCAAAATGGTTCGTTTCGCGCCGATCAAGCCGAAGCCGGCGCGTCCGCTGCTCCCGTGGAAACGATCACCGTTGACATACCCGATGGCGTCGTCCGCAACCAGCCGCAGGAAGTCTTCAAGGAAGCCAAACAAGCTGTCGACCTCACGCAAGCCGAAATCATCGTTTCAGTCGGCCGCGGAATCAAAGAGCAAAAAAATATCGAGCTGGCCAAACAGCTCGCCGACGCGCTCGGCGGAGAGATTGCCGGTTCGCGCCCTGTCTGCGACAACGGCTGGCTGCCCATGGATCGCCAGGTTGGCTCCTCCGGCCAAACGGTTGCGCCCAAGCTCTATCTGGCGCTGGGAATTTCCGGAGCGATCCAGCACATCGTCGGCATGAAAGGCTCGCGCAGCGTGGTCGCCATCAACAAGGATTCCGAAGCCCCAATCTTCGAAATCGCCGATATAGCAGTGGTAGGAAATCTCTTCGAAATAGTCCCTCCGCTGATTGAGGAAGTGAAAAAGGCAAAAGGCTAGGTTCCAGAGTTTTGAGGGCCTCAAAGTTTCGCTGGGGCCCTTGACCTTCTCATTCCTGCTCACCTCTTTCCTGATCGCGTCTTCGCCTTAAGTTCCGGAGTATCTGCGTTAGACCTTAGATTCCGCCTCGCCGCGCCAGGTACCCCCTCCCCCCTCCCCCCCGGTCTATTGGAATCAAGACTTTGGCGGCAGAATTTTTCAAAGTCTTGATTCGCAATGGGTTAGAGGCAAAGTCTTCATAAATATGGACTTAGTGGCCCCAGCGCCCTAGCGTCGCGCTGGAATTGGCTATGGAGTGGTTTCGGAGGCTGTCCTAGAAGAGCAGACAGCTCTTGAACACTCTTGGTCAGAATCTCACGAAGTGATGGAAAAGTCTGTGATCGCCACACTTGACATTTGGTGGCTGAGGACGCGGGTGGATGGCGCAGACTTCGTTCATCCGTGCGGCACTTAGCTGGACACGTGTCTTCCTCATAGCGGGAGGGAATCCTTCCACGAGGTATCCTTCCACGAGGTATGTCCTCAGAGGAACGTACTCAAGCTCCCCACGTTGTTCTAGGCTAGCAGGCTGCGGAAAAAGTCGTTTCGCGGGCGGGCAGTTCCCCAGCGGCTGGAAGCCGCTGTTGGTTTGGCGCGATTTGCGGCACGAGTAGAACTCGTGCCCTTCCCGTTCGTGCCTCATTCGGCCGTTTTTCCGCGGCCTGCTAGGGAGTAGGGATCCAAGCTCCCTCGGCTTCGCTCGGGATTTCGGCGCGCGGCTCGGACGCCGCGCAACCGCCTCAACTTCGACTGCGTGTCGCTCGCTTCGCGAACGAAAACTTCGCTCAGGATAACAAGTCGCCCAGGTTAGCGCCCAAAGGACGGGCGCGAACCCTTCGACAAGCTCAGGGCAGGCTCTGGGGCACAAAAAGTAACAGACTCTCAGGAAGACAGGTCGTCGCAGCGGATCATCAACTTCGCAACGATCTGCACCGGTCCGGATGACAGATTGCGGCAGTTGCAGGTTATGCCGCGCGCGGATAAATTAGGTGCGAGATTTGGAGTTGCTCATGAAGAAGACCAATGCGGTCAGCTACGCCACGAAGCCAAGAGCCGCGTTAATGCCTGTCTCGACGGAATCTGGCTCTGCATTCATCGACGAAAAGATCAAAGAACTTTCTTCAGGACCAGGCGACTGGCGCGGGAAGACGCTCGCGAAGGTGCGCGCGATCATACACGAGGCAGACCCTGAGATCGTCGAAGAGCGGAAGTGGGTGAAGCCGACGTCGGCGGGGACTCCCGTGTTTTCGCACGGCGGGATCGTCTGTACGGGAGAGACGTACAAGAACGCCGTTAAGCTAACCTTTGCCAAGGGAGCGGCGCTGAAGGATCCTTCTGGTCTGTTCAACTCCAGCCTTGAGGGGAATGTCAGGCGCGCGATCGACATCCACGAAGGCGACAAGATCGATGAGGCGGCATTGAAGGCGCTCATCCGCGCGGCCGTCGCGCTCAATAATGCTGGCGGGAAAATGTCCACGAAACGGAAGTGAGCATTCGAGCTGCGGAAAAAGTGCTTTGCGCGGCCAAATCGCCCCTCCAGCGGCTAAGCCGCTATTGAAAACGCAGTGCTTATCGTGGCGGTGGACCGCCGCCGCCACCCAAAATCAACCGCCGAGCCGGGTTTTCCCAAACGGCTCAAGCCGCCGCTGATTATGCGACGCTTACGGCGCGGCTAGAAGCCGCACGCTTTCAAGACAGAGGGACAGAACTCGGGCGACGCGTTCTAGCCTTATCCTCGGCGGCTCGCCGAGTGCGCGTGGCTAGGCATAATCCCGCCCATGAACATGTACGCCATCGTTGCCGCTCATCTCCCCGGTGATGCCCATACGCCCTCTTGGTGACTGCAATCACGGAACTTCCGGGCGAACTGGTGCATTGTCTAAGGTGGATGAACAGCTCTGCCGGACTGATCCACCTTATTCGGTCCTGGTTCCCTGGATGCTCGGCGGAGACTGTTCCCCACAGGATGCCGTGAAATTTTGATTTCTTCTTACCTGCTTCCGCTTTTTGTGGCCGCGCTGGCGCTGATGATCGCCTTCTGGAAGGTAGATCGCCGGCAACGGAAAAACCTCGTTGCCCAACTCGAGCAAGCACAGGCCATGATCACGCATCTGGAACGGGAGCGGGACACCGCGATGCAGGAGCTGTTCCGCCGTTTCTCCGAAGAAGGCAAGCTCAACAAGGAGAAGAGCCAGTTTGAAGCGCAATTAGCGGAATACGAGAAGTACGCTGCGTTGTCGCAGCTGGCATTGGGCGCGGCGCATGAGATCAACAATCCGCTGCTGGGAATTTTGTCTCATCTCGAACTCGAATTGAACTATGCTCAGGGCGATGAACGCAGCGAGATTGAGCAGTGTATTGAATGCGCACGGCGCATTTCGGTCACGCTCCGCAGCCTGATGAATTACGCTCGTCCCAGTCCGCTAATTCTCAGTAAGGTTAACCTTCACCACCTGGTAACGGATACGGTGACGTTTCTCGAGCACCAGCCGATGCTTCACGGGCGAGTTCTGGAGAGCACCGTTCCGCCGGACCTGCCTGCCATTCGCGTGGATGCGAATCAGCTTTCGCAGATCCTCATGAACCTTCTGCTGAATGCGGCACAGGCGACGGCGGAAGGCGGACGGATTACGATTTCCGCCAACCAGGTCCCCTCCGGCGAAGCGGTTGAAGTGCGGGTGGTTGATACCGGCTGCGGAATTTCGGCTGACATATTGCCGCACGTTTTCGAACCGTTCTTTACCACCAAGCGCGGCAAGGGCACAGGACTGGGCCTTAGTATCACGCAGACTTACGTGCGCAGCCACAATGGCGAGATCCAAATTGAAAGCGCGCCTCATCGCGGAACCACGGTTACCATCACGCTGCCCCTTCGCCGTGTTGAGGCGCGCGCGGACGACGAAAATGACAACCAGGAGGTCATCATTCAATAGCGATGCCTCATACTGTGCTAGTCATCGACGATGAAGCCTTGACCCTGCGGACCATCAGCCGTGGCCTGACTGCGGAAGGATTCGAAGTCTTCACGGCGGGATCGGGCGAGGAGGCCCTGAAGATCTTCGAAGAAGAGAAGCCCGACCTCGTCTTATTGGATATTGTTCTTCCCGGGATCGATGGCGTCGAAGTGCTGCGCCAGATCAAATCGACTACTCCCGCCGGAGTGGTTGTGATGATGAGCGCTTACCACATGGTGGACCGTGCCGTGGAAGCCATGAAGCTGGGCGCTTTCGACTACCTGATCAAACCCTTCCACCTTACCGACCTGACCGCCACGCTGCGGCGCGCATCGGAAGTGCTGGCTCTGCGCGTGCGTCTGCGCGATACCGTCGAGACGGCGAAGGGACAATACGACTTCGGCCGGGTCGTCACCATGAATCCGGCCATGCGCGAAGTGCTGGAAATGGCGCGCAAAGCTGCCGAGAGCGATCACACTACTATCCTGATCCTCGGCGAGAGCGGCACTGGAAAAGGCGTTCTCGCCCGAGCGGTTCACTATGGCAGCTCGCGCGCCAACCAGCCGCTACTGGAACTTAACTGTGCCACCCTGCCGGATACGCTTTTGGAGAGCGAACTCTTCGGCTTCGAACCCGGCGCCTTCACCGACGCGCGCCGCCGTAAAGAAGGCCTTCTAGAGCGGGCCCAGGGAGGAACGCTTTTCCTCGATGAGATTGGAAACATGTCGGCCAGCGTGCAGGCCAAGCTGCTGCGGGTTCTGGAAGACAGCACGTTCATGCGCCTGGGGGGCACGAAGTCAATCAAGGTTGACGTGCGCCTGGTCGCGGCCACCAACACGAATCTGAAAGAAGTGGTGGCCCAGGGACGCTTCCGCGAGGACCTCTTCTATCGACTTAATGTCGTCCCTCTTTATATTCCGCCTTTGCGCGAGAGGCAGGAAGACATTCTCCCTCTGGCGCTGGTTCTGCTGAAAATGTTCAATCAAGAACTGAAGAAAAAGTTTCTCGGGTTTACCCCGGCCGCTGCCGAATTACTGGTCCGCTATTCCTGGCCCGGAAACATTCGCGAGCTGAAGAACGTTATTGAACGAACCATGATCCTGGCTCCGGAAGGCGAGATCGATCCCTCCGCCCTGCCGGAGGAGATCCGGAGATCCAATGTCGCTCCTGTACCAGTTGCTCCAGCGAATGCCGATTCTTCCCCGCCCGACTCGCTCGTAACTCTGCGCGAGATCGAAGAGGACTACATCCAGAAAGTGCTCACAGCGACAGGAAACAATAAAACTCAGGCTGCAAAAATCCTGGGCATACATCCCACATCGCTGTTGCGCAGGTTGAAGAAAGAACCGACGCTAAGTTAGCTAGTGCTGTAACTGCATGTTTCTTTCCGCTTTGGTTGGCCGCGCGAGGGCGAGGCGCCCTCGGAACAGCCGGCAAGGTGCCGGCGCTACACAACTGCTCCAAATCGTGACACAACGAGCTCACCCCAGCAAATTGCATGAGCGATTTGCAAAACGCACTGGTCCCTAGTCGTGATGCCAAAGGGTAAGTCCCTCGCATCTCCTTGCAAATGAATGACGTACGATTACCTCGCTTTTAGCCATCAACGTGCACTAACAGGAATGGCAGACGGTGCTCAGAGCGACATTGCACCAAGCCGGAGGATCTTATGTCCATACTTTTCGTATTGCTGACGTTCCTGATTGTTATCGCCATCAATTACTTCTATTTCCAGGTTCCGCAGGGAGCGCCGTTAGAAGCGACTGCAAATGTCCCGCTTCGTCCGAGAGCTCCCACTATGGCGAAAGAGGCTGGATTTTCCATCCCGCAGGGCTATAGCTTCCATCCTGGCCATACCTGGGTTGTACGCGAGTCGGGCGAGAGCGCCCGCATCGGCCTGGATAAATTTGCCGCGGATCTGGTGGGGAACATCGACCGCATCGAAGTTGCCGACCCAAGCCGCTGGATTCGCCAGGGGCAACGCCTTGTAACCATCCACTGCGGCGACTCATCGTTCGACTTGCTGTCGCCGGTGGAAGGCGTCGTGATGACTGTCAATGACGACCTCGTCAAGAATCCAGCCCTCGCCACCAACGATCCTTACAAGGATGGATGGATCGCCGTGCTCCGGTCCCCCGATCTCAAGACCAATCAGAGGAACCTGCTCACAGGTCCGATGGTAGCTCCCTGGATGCACTACAGCGTGTCCCGCCTGAATGAAGCCTGCGCAACGATGAACCCGGCTCTTGCTCAGGATGGTGGCGCGCCCGCAACCGACGTTCTGCCGCGCCTCGAGCCCAAGCTGCGACAGAAACTGATCAAGGAGTTCTTTCTGAACTGACCTGGGAAGTACCAGCGGTCAGTGCGAGAGAACGAGGAGAAAGAAAATGGCAAAGACAAAAGCAATATTGATCGACATTACGAAGTGCATCGGGTGCCGCAGCTGCGAGCAAGCGTGCAAACAGATTCACGGCTTCCCGATGGCGACCGAAGCGAAACTATCTCCCACGGCCCTAACCGTAGTCGAAGACCACGGCGACCGCTTTGTTCGCAAGATGTGCATGAACTGCCAGGACCCCGCTTGCGCGTCGGCTTGCCTGGTGGGCGCACTCAAGAAAACCGAACTCGGGCCGGTAACGTACGAAGCATCGAAATGTATCGGGTGCCGCTACTGCATCGTGGCTTGCCCCTTCAACGTACCGCGCTACGAATGGACCAAGCTGGTTCCCTTCGTCAAGAAATGCGATATGTGCTTCGCGCGCCAGTCTAAGGGAGAACTTCCCGCGTGCGTGGAAGCGTGTCCGGTGCAGGCGTCGATTGCGGGCTGGCGCGATGACATTCTGGAAGAAGCGCAGAAACGGATTCTGCTCGATCCGAAATACGTTAAACACATCTATGGCAGCGAGGAAGCCGGAGGCACGTCGGTCTTCTTCATCTCCGACGTTCCATTCGAAAAACTGGGATTCGGCGAAGTGCCAACACAACCCATGCCCGTCCTGACAGCGAATGCGCTGGGCGATGTGCCAACCGTGGTGCTCGTTGGCGGAAGCCTTTTGGCCGGCTTGTATTGGATTACCAACCGGCGCAAGCAGGTGGCATGGTCTGAAATGCGGGAAACGGCCGCCAACAACGCGAGCGGCAAAACGGAAAGGAACTGATTATGTCTACACCCTTACTCTCGGAATCTTCCAACCAGGGATCTCTGCTGTCCAAGATCACGCTCTGGCGAACGATTGTAGTTTTGATCCTTGGCGCCGGATGCTACGGAGCCTATGCGCGCTTTGCGCTTGGCCTTCACGCCTCGACGCATCTTACCGATGGCCAGCCCTGGGGCTTGTGGGTAGGACTCGGCACTCTGTGCGGCGTGGGCATCTCCGCTGGAGGGTTTGCGATCGCGGCTGCCGTCTACCTGCTGGGCTTTGAGCGTTACCGTCCCATCGTGCGCGTCTCTGTCCTGCTCTCATTTCTCGGCTATCTTACAGTCGTTATCGGCATGATGTATGAACTTGGTTTGCCCTGGAGAATCTGGCATCCCATCGTCATGTGGAATCGGCATTCCATCCTATTCGAAGTCTCATGGTGCGTCATGCTCTACACCACTGTGCTCAGCCTGGAGTTCTCGCCCGCGCTGGTGGAGGTGATTCCCTGGAAAGCATTTCGAGACTTCTACCTGAAGTGGCATCACGAGATCCTGGTTGGGCTGGTCATGGTCGGGGCCGTACTCTCCTCGCTCCATCAGTCTTTTCTTGGTGGTCTCTATCTTTTGGCCAAAGGCAAACTCGATCCACTCTGGTATAGCCAGTATCTGCCCACACTGTTCTACTTGTCGGCGGTCCCGGCTGGCTTGGCAGCCTCCATCATGGTTGCTTACCTTTGCATGCGTTCCATGAATGCGCGTATCGACCCAATCATCCTCACCGAGATGAGCCAGGTGATTGCGCCGTTGCTCTACGTCTACGCGCTGTTCCGCGGTATCGATCTCTGCACACACGGCGGCGCAGCGTATATCTTCCAATGGCGGGAAGAGTCGCTTCTGTTCTTCCTGGAGATCGGCTTGTTCGTGGTGGCGCCCATCATTCTGCTCAGCCAGGAGAAGATTCGCACCAACCCGCAGCGCCTCTACTTAACATGTGCGCTCATCGTCATGGGCTTCATGACCAACCGTCTGAACGTCTCGGTGACCGCGTTTGAGCGTACATCCGGGTTCCACTATGTTCCCATGTGGACCGAATTCGCCCTGTCGATGGCTACTGTCACCGCCGCCGCAGTCGCGTTCCATTACGCAGTACGGTATCTGGACATCGTCCCGAAAAACCCACCGACGAAGAAGTGGATCGTGGAGGGCGCAGCAACAGCGTAAGAGTTAGAGCGTGGTCGACCGCAATCAACGGGCGGCCACGAAACAACAAGACATAGCGTTCAGTCACGAGGCGGGGACCGCGATGCCGGCCCCCGCCTTCGTAATTAGGGAAAGCGACCGCAGTCTAGAGAGCAGATTCCCGATCCCTATTTATCGATCCGCTGTAGCCGGAACATCAGCGTGCCCCATCCCAGCTTGGCTCGCATCTGTACCGGAATGTGGTTTGCATCGTCGGAATACCAGGCCCACACTTTGCCCTTCGACGCGAGCGGCCCCGACATGGCCTCCGCCGTCACCAGCATGGTCGAAAATGTTCCGGCAGGAACTTTCACTTGCTCGCGCTTTTCGACCGTTGCCCGCACGATCGTCGTCTTTCCATCGCTGATGGGAAATTCATACACAGCGCCGAGCTGCAACGGCATCGACTGCAAATAATAGAAGCCAGTGATCACATCGGTCGTGCAGCCGGTCAGATCGCTTTCTACTTTTTTTGTTTCGCCCGTCTTCAGGTTCTTTTCGTCGAGCACGCTTTTCTTGCGGGTGTAATCGAAATGAATGGAAGTCTCGCGTTTATGGGAGCCTTCTTCGCTGTGTTTGAAAATGGAGGTCGAGCAGAATGTGCGCGGGTCAAACTGCGCTTCAAAGCGGTCGTGCACAGGGAAGAGAACATTCACAGGCCCTTGCGACTCAGCCGTTGCGATCACCTTGCGCGCGCTGCCCGCCGTTTCCATACGAACGGAGCCGATGCCCGCAGTAATCAGGTGCCACTCCGCCGCATAGATGTAGCTTTGCGAGTCGGGAAAACGATAGTTGGGAGGAGGAGGCACGATTTGGGCTGGCGCCCGTCCAATCGAGGCAGTGGGCGGCGGAGGCTGCTGGCTATACAAAACACTTTGCTGCTGAGAACAGAGAATCGCGCTCAGCGCGAGGCCGGCAAGAAGGCGGGAGTGGAAGGCAGTGAGCGACACGATCAGAATTTTCTGCGAACCTCACGGCAGACTATCACACTGTCTTTCCCGAGCTTCGCAGCGTAAGCGAAATTTAGGAAAACAAGGCCAGCTTAACGGCAAGAATCGCGAGCAGGATGGCGCAGCCCAAACTCGCTTGATATTCGCGGTGCTTCCAATAGCGAGCCCATGAATACTCAGCTTTCTGGTTACCGTAGGCCGTGAGCCGAGGGACGAAGCGCAGCACGCGGCGCGCATACTCTTCGTATTCAGGAAAGGCCTCGCGAAGGTAACGTTCCTCGCCGGCGATCACGGGCACGTAGATCAAAATGAATAGCAGCAGCATGAGTGCCACGATCCACCAGTTGCGCGCGGCAATGGCGAAGCCCGCAGCCATGATCAGCGACCCCAGATAAAGCGGGTTGCGCATGTAGGAATACGGACCGCTGGTGGTGAGTTGCTTGTCTTTTTGCACGTGACCGGACGCAAACGCGCGCAGCAACAAGCCGGGAATTGTCAGCAGCGCGCCCACGGCGAGCGAGGTCCAGGAAGGCCGAGCCAGCCAGATGTAGGCGACTGCGGTGAGAAAGCTCAACGGAACCCGTATGCGGCGGGCGATTCTGGCCCAGGTCCATGGCGTGGGTTGCTGCGTGTGCTGCGATCCGGATTGCGGCGAGGTCTCAGTCACGCGTAACCCGCTCGGACGCGCGCAGAAGTTTTCGCGCTGCAGCTGCTACTTCTACCGTCGTGATTTCAAGTAGGCCTTGCTCGGGTTCGCGATGGCGCGAGTGGTCGGTCCGGCTATTTATGCTGCGCAACACAATCGACCGCGTGCCAAACGGTCCGTTGCGCGCAGGATCCGTCGGACCAAAAATGGCAGCGACTGGAATTTTCAGAGCGGCGGCGAGGTGCATGGGACCAGTATCGCCGCCAATGAACACACGTGCACGTCGTGTCAGCGAGATCAATTCGGCAATGGAGCAAGAGACGGTTCGAGCCGCGCCGCAGCTCGATGCTTCCACCGCCGATGCCAGAGCTTCTTCGCCGGGGCCGAAGTTTACCAGCGAACTGATTCCATCTTGCGCGAGTTCCTTCGCGATTGTTCCGTACCGTTCCGCGGGCCACTGCTTCGCGCCCCAACCCGCGCCTGGATTGAGGAGCGCAAATTCATCAAGGCCATCGATCATGGACGAAATTGTCTTCTCCGCGTCCATATCCACGGGAAGCACAGCGTCGGGAGTGCGCATTGGCGCCGAGGCCGCGCATTCCGTCCCGTTCCCCGCGGTTGACAGGTCAATGACCGAGCGCGCCAAACTCAGCGCCTGTTCTACGACGTGCCTGCCGTTCGCTTCCACCTGTCGCGTATAAAACATGCTGGCGGCGTTTTCACGCGGCTGGGCAGCGCCAAATATGATTGATGCCTTCGACCACTGCGCCAGCAAGGCCGAACGAACAGCGCCTTGAAAGTCGATGGCTGCGTCATATTCGATTCCGTGCAATTCGCTTAGCCCCGCGGCGATTTGTTGAAGGGTATTGAACGAAAATGGCGAACGCCGCCACTCGCCAAGTTTGACGGTATGGACACGATCGGCCAACGGCCGCTCCGGCGATCGCCGCCCCGATCGGGGATAGCGCAGCGTGCATAATAATTCGGCCCAACGCTCTTCGACCAGCCAACCGAGAGTTGCGTGCGGGAAAGCCTCGCGCAGCGCCACCGCAGCGGGCAAGGTGTGAATGATATCTCCCATGGCGCTGAGTCGGACGATCAGCAGACTTTTGAATCGAGGAACGGCAGCGGCCGGAGAAACTTCGATCATCGACGCAGCCTCACGATTTTCGCGTCCCGCGCAGCGCGCCGATGATTTCACTCGCCGAATGGTTCTTAGGATCGCCGACGATCACGACTCGTCCTCCGCAAGTCTCCACTTCAGCGCGCTCGGGAACTGTCTCCGGCGTGTAGTCGGTGCCCTTGGCGTGGGAATCCGGGCGAATCTCGCGGATGATTGCGCGCACATCCTTCTCCGGAAAAATCACGACCGCATCCACGTCGGCGAGCGCGGCGAGAATCTCCGCGCGCTCGTGAGCAGGCGTCAGCGGGCGTCCTTCTCCTCTGAGTGTACGTACGGAATCGTCGTCGTTCACCGCGACAACGAGCTTGCCGCCGAGTTCCCGCGCAGCGTGAAGATAGCGAACGTGGCCAACATGCAGAACGTCAAAACAGCCATTGGCCAGCGTGATGCGCTCGCCCGTCTGCCGCCAGTTGGCGACGCGATGCTGAAGTTCCTCACGCGAGACGATCTTTGAATGTGCGGATGTCCCCAATGTTGAATGACCAATTTCGATGCGGCCAATGCCGATATGAAAGCGATCGGCCGGTTTAATGCTCTTTCGCGGCGGGCGGCCCTTTGTCGAGCGCCGCCAAAAGCTCCTGACCGCTTACGGTCGACGTACCTCGCTTCATGACCACGATGCCACCGGCATAGTTGGCGAGGTAAGCGGCTTCTTCAGCAGTTGCGCCCGCGGCCAGCGCGGCGGTGAAAGTGGCGACCACAGTATCACCCGCGCCCGTCACGTCCGCGACTTCATCGGTGCCGTAGATCGGAATATCCACCGGCTTATGCCGGCGCGGAAATACGACCATGCCGTCTTTGCCGCGTGTAATGACCAGCGATTCGAGTTGCATCTCGCCGGCAATTTGCTCGCCCGCCGCCAACAGGCGGTCCCAGTTGTCGCCGATGCGGATGCCAAGCGCCTCTTCCACCTCGGATTCGTTCGGCGTTGCTGCCGTGACGCCCGTGAATTCCATCATGCGATGTCGCGAATCGAGCATGACCGGTACTTTGTCGAGCGCGCGTTTTTCGCGAATCACATTCAGCAGTGCAGGCGTGGCCGCGCCGTATCCGTAATCGGAAATCAGCAGCGCATCGGAAGCCCGGCCATATTCGCGTGCGGCCAGAACCAACTCCCGGCGCAAATGTTGATTCGGGCCTTCGGCGGGTTCGTGGTCCAGACGCACCACCTGTTGTCCAGAGGTATGCGCAAAGCCGGCCAAAATGCGCGTTTTTGTGACCGTGGAATAGCTCTTGTCTTTCAGCACGCCACTGACCGGGATGCGTTTGTGCCGGAAGGCGCGCAGCAGCAGTTTGCCTGCCTCGTCATCGCCGACTACGCCGACCGGCAGCACAGTTACGCCAAGATCGGCCAGGTTGTAAATGGCATTGGCGCCGCCGCCCGGCACCACGCGGCGGTCGCGATGCTTCAATATGAGCACGGGCGCTTCGCGAGAGACGCGGGAAATCTCGCCGAAAACAAATTCATCGGCGACCAGATCGGCGAGCACAGTCACCGTAACTTTCGGGAACGATTCGACGATTTTCCGCAGCCGGTCGTTTTCTTTGGGGTGCTTTGTCATTCGATTTGCGTTGAGTTGAGCCGGGCAATATCCATCAGGCCGTGCCTAACCCAGTTTTCGCAACTCACGATTCTCTCACGAGCCGAGCTTCGAAATCCCGATTCTGTCAAGAATGATGTCCACAATGTCAGCCGGAGCGAGAGCGGCTTTTAGGACGGCGACAGCCAGAGGCCTGAGTTTCTCTTGCAGCGGGCCCAGGTTGATGGCATCTTTTTCCGTGGTCAGAAACCCGCCTGCGCCAAGCTGTACGCGCGTTGCCTGCAATCTCTCGATGTCGCGCGGGGCATAACGATGGTGATCGCGGAACGCGATTTCGGCTGTTGTCCGGATTTCCGCTGCGCGCACCTGCGCGAAAAACTGCTTTGGACGAGCGATTCCGCAGAAAACGATGGGTGAGTCCGAGACACCGGGAATTGCGACCTCTCGCTTTACCCGCCAAATGAGTTTACGCCGCAATGCCGCATGGTCCGCGACCGATTCGGACGGCAATACGATGGCATCCGCCCGCGCGAGTGAGGCGAGTGGTTCGCGCAGCCGGCCTGATGGCAGCAGACGGTCTTCGAAATCTCGATCAGTGAGCAACACGATGTCGAAATCGCGCGCCAGCGAGCGGTGCTGAAAGCCGTCGTCCAAGATGTGCAACTGTGGCGCGAACTTCGCTTCGGCAAGTTGGCCGGCCGCGTAGCGGCTTTCACCGACTACCACCGGAACACCCAGCCGCCGCGCAATCAGCAATGGTTCATCGCCGAAATCGGCTGCGCTGCCACTCGCGTCAACTACGAGTGCGCCGCGAGTCTTGCGGCCATATCCGCGGGACAAGACATCGAATCGGATGCCGAGCGCTTTCAGCAATTCACCGAGCGCAATCACAAAAGGAGTTTTGCCCGCGCCCCCCACGGAGAGATTGCCGACACTTACCACAGGTTGTTGAAGACGTCTTGCGGCTAGAGTGCCGCGATCGAAGAGCGAATTCCGAAGCGCGCTGGCCGCGCCGTAAATGCCGGTCAACGGATTCATTGTGCGCCTTTGCCCGCCGACCGGGCACCTGTCGGTGACTCGTTCATCAATTCGGCGAGCGCGCTGATCGTCCTTGAAGTGGCGCCACGCTGCGATTCGAGAGCTGCCAGCGCGTTTCGCCCAAGCGTGATGCGTTCGGCTTCGTTGGCGATCAATTCCATGAAAACCAGAGGCAACTCGGCCAATCCTACGACGCGCACAGCATTTCGGCTGAGAAAGAAGTTCACAATGTCACGAAAATTCTCGTAATGATTGCCAGTAACAATGGGAACGCCATACAGCGCAGGCTCAAGAATGTTGTGGCCACCTTTCGGCACCAGGCTTCCGCCCACGAACGCGACGGTTGCCAGCGAGTAAAGCGCGGCCAACTCACCAATGCTGTCGAGCAGCAGCACGCTGCCCGCCAGCGCCTCACCGCTCCACAAAGAGCGGCGCGACATGCGAATGTCCAACGTCTCGACCAGCGCGGCGACATCTGCGAAGCGCTCGGGATGGCGAGGCGCAAGAATCATCACGGCCTTGGGGTGTGTCGCGAGAATGTTTTGAAACGCGGAAAGCAGCGGTGATTCTTCATCTTCAAGCGTGCTGCCGCAAACCAGAATCGGCCAGGCACGGGCCGAGTCTGCGCTGCTATCGCTGACGGCCGCACGCAGGCTGGCGACGATAGCCGGCTGGGCCGGTGGTACGACATCGAATTTCAAGTTGCCGGCGACCCTGGTCTTTGCCTCGAGTGCGCCGATTTCGATGAGCCGGCGCCGGTCTTCTTCCGTTTGGGCCAGAAATAAGTCGACATCCGCCAGTACTCCGGGCAGCCATCGCCGCAGCCGCTTGTATCCCGGAAGTGAGCGGTCGGAGATTCGGCAGTTGATCACGGCAATGCGCGCGCCGCTGAGCTTGGCGAGCCGCAGAAAGTTCGGCCAGAATTCCGTTTCCGCGATCACGCACAATCTCGGGCGCAACGCGTCGATGTAGGGCCTTATGGCGAACGCGAAGTCGAGCGGAAAGTAAAAAACATTCTCCGGGCCGAACCGTTTTGCCGCCAGTTTCTGGCCCGTGCTCGTAGTGGTTGAAACGACGATGCGATGCGATGGAAACTGGCGCCGCAAGCCCTCGACCATCGCACTAGCCGCGACCACCTCGCCAACCGAGACAGCGTGTACCCAAATCGTGGGCTTCTCGTCCTCCGCCTGTAGCGCGGCCGGGACGGCTCCCAGCCTTTGCCGCAAGCCGGCGCGATATTTTCCATGCCGCAACATCTGCAACAGCCAGTAGGGCAGCGTGACGATGAGCGACAGCGCGAGCAGCGCACTATAAATCGCGTACATGAACAGGACTCATTCTAAATGTCCGCAACCAATCTGCATCTGATCTTCGAGGCAGCTCCGCTTGCGAGGGTCGCATCCTATAATCCAGCTATGTCCAAACTGTTTCGGAGCCCCAGAGCTCGCAGGCTTGTGAAAGTTGTCTGCTTTGTTGTGTTCTGCTGCGTGATCGCAATTGCCGCGAAGGACTTCGTCATGCCCGACGCTCATCCCGCCCGCACGTATCCGGCCCACGACGCGCATCCCATGGAAAAGGTGACCATCGCCGTCGATCCTTATGACGTGGAGTACAAGGCAAATATCTTCAGCGTCAACTACCGGAACTATGGTTTCATGCCGGTGTTCTTTGTGATCACGAACGACAGCGACCAGCCTGTCGCACTGGCCGGGATGAAGGCCGAGTTGAACACCGTGAACCGCGACAAACTGTATCCCCTCAGCACGGAAGACATTGTGCGGCGCTTGTCTCATCCCGCGCGCAGCGACGCTCCCACCTTGCCAATTCCGCTGCCCACGAAAAAAGTGAAAGGTGGCGTAAGCCAAAAAACGATGGACGAAATCGATCGCGCACAATTTGGGGCGAAGGCGGTTGAGCCACATGCTACGGCGCGTGGTTTTTTGTTCTTTGACATTTCCGATATCTCGAATCCTCTGGCGGGCGCAAGCTTTTATCTCACCGGGGTAAGAGACGCAAACAATAACGAGTTGATGTATTTTGAAATCCCGCTTGAGAAATACCTGAGCGCACCCGAGACAAAGAAGCCGTGATCGAGGTCGCGCGTGACGCCCCAGCTATAATCGGACGTTATGGCCACCACGTCGGCGATCTCCAATTCTCTCCTCGCCAAATATGAGCCGGTCATTGGACTTGAAGTCCATGTGCAACTGCTGACCGCGTCGAAGATTTTCTGCTCCTGCTCCACACGCTTTGGCGATTCGCCGAATACCAATGTTTGCCCTGTGTGCCTGGGACTGCCGGGAGCATTGCCGGTACTGAACCGCAAGGCGGTCGAATTTGCGACGCTTGCCGCGATGGCGCTCAACTGTCGCGTCAATGAAACATCGATCTTCGCCCGCAAGAACTACTTCTATCCCGATCTGCCCAAGGGCTACCAGATTTCGCAGTATGACAAGCCTCTAGCCGAGCATGGATTCATTGAGATCGATATATCGGGCGGCAAGAAACGAATCGGCATTACGCGGCTGCATCTGGAAGAAGACGCGGGCAAGAGCCTGCACGAGGGTTTTCCGGATGCCGCCACGAAAACTGCCATCGACCTCAACCGGACCGGCGTTCCGCTTGCCGAGATTGTTAGCGAGCCGGACATGCGCTCACCCGACGAAGCTTACCAGTATTTGACGCGGCTGAAGGAAATCATTCTTTACACCGGCGTGAGCGATTGCAATATGGAGGAAGGGTCGCTGCGCTGCGACGCGAATATCAGCGTGCGTCCCCGCGGGCAGAAAGAGTTTGGCACGAAGACCGAAGTCAAGAACGTCAACTCATTTCGCTTTATCAAGCAGGCGCTGGAGTACGAAATTGAGCGCCACATTGGAGTGATTGAGTCGGGCGAACGAATTGTTCAGGAGACGCGGCTTTACAACGCACATGAAGGACGTACTTACGGAATGCGCTCGAAGGAGCAGGCGCACGACTATCGATATTTTCCAGAGCCCGATTTGCTGCCGCTGGTGGTAGATGAAAAATGGCAGGGCGAAATTCGCGCCAGTTTGCCAGAGCTGCCTGAGGCGCGCCGCGAGCGCATGATTCGTGAATACGCGATCACGGCGGGAGACGCTTCCACGCTGACCTCCACGCGCGGGCTCGCCGACCAGTTTGAGTCTGCCGCCCGTGCCGCGAAGAATCCCAAGCGCGTCGCCAACTTAGTTCAGAGCGAACTGATTGGACGGCTGAAGGCGCAATCGCTGGAACTGGAACAGTCGCCGATTTCGATGGCGGGAGTTGCGGCGTCGGCAGATCTGGTCGAATCTGGCGCGATTTCCGGCAAGATGCTGAAGGATCTTTACGACCTCTGCTTTGAGCGTGGCAAGGATTTTCCGATTGTTTATGAGGAAGAAGGACGCCCTGAGCAGTCGCGCGACACGTCGGCGCTCGAAAAGCTGGCCGATGAATTGATTGCCGCAAATCCCAAGCAGGTCGAGCAGTATCGCGCCGGGAAGAAGACGATGCTGGGATTTTTCGTGGGCCAGATCATAAAAGCATCGAAGGGGCAGGCCAATCCGCAGCTCGTCAATGAAGTGATGACGAAAAAACTGGAGGGGTAGGCTGGACTCGTTCGCGAATCGCAGTCCAGCAATGCTAACCACGCGAGACATTCGGGGCGGGCCCCCCTGGAACTGTCGGCGAGTCGCCGACGCTACGTTAGAGAACGATCGGCGGCAGCGTCTATTTTGCGGCGCCTGCGTTCTTCAGAATTTCACTCGCGTAGGAGTTTGTGATCTTGGCGTCGTCGCGCAGCGTCTCGTAGTATGCCGCTTTTAGCAGTTGCTCACGGCGGTCGCGCAATTGTTGGCGGATCGCCTGCTGCACGCGCGGATCGTTCAAATCGCGCTGCCCCGCTGGTTCCTTCGCAATCAGCTTGACGATCAAATAGGCGCTCACCTGATGGTTCGCTGGATTCACCATGGGAATCACGGGCGTATACTGTCCGGGCTTCAGCTTCATCACCGCTTCGCGTGTTGCCGGATCCGCCTGCTTCAGCGCCGATTCCGGAGCCATTCCAAGATCGCCGCCGTTATTGCTGGTTTCCGGATCTTCCGAATAGTTCATTGCCTGCGTCGCGAAATCGTCACCGCTGTCCAGCCGGTTCGCGATCGCCTGAATCTTCTTCTTCGCTTCGGCGTCATTCTGGGCTTTGCTGTTTTGCAGATTGTGTACCTGCGGCACCGGCATCCCCGTGACCACGATCTTCGCGAGGTGATACTGCGGCTCGATCAGGTTGAACTCTGCCTTATGGTCGTTGTAATACGTCGATACATCCTGGTCCGTGATGTTGATGCGCGACGTGATCTCCTTGTTCAGCACTTTGTCTTGCGTAAGCGAACGGCGCAAGTCGCGCTTGAAGTCGTCGAGCGTGATCTTCTTTTCTTCCATCCGCTTGTTGAATTCCTCAGCGGTATAAGGAGACTTGATCTCGTTCAGCTTGCGATCTACTTCTTCATCGGTCGCCAGCAACCCGAGCTTCTCGGCGCGCCGCATCAGGATTTCGGTCTCAATCAATTCGTTCAGAATACTCAGTCGAAGGCTTACGGCCTGTTCGCCCACCGGCTTCTGATCCGAACCGGCGGTCTGGTTGGCGTAGTATTTGTCCACTTCGCTGCGGTAAATCTTGCGCCCGTTCACGGTCGCCATCACATCCCCGCCGACGGTCTCGCGGTTACACCCCGACGCTGCAATCAAAAGGCAGGCGCTAACGAGGATGAGGCTGGTTCGCCTCAACTCCCGATAAATACGATTCTTCAATGTTCCTCCTCAAACCAGCGGCGAAGCAATCTCATTTGCTTGCCGCACGATCTCTATTGTGCTGGATGGGCCGGGAATCTTACTTTGCTGACGCAGCCGCTGCCGGCTTTCCATCTCCGGATGCAACCTTATTCGCTGGCGCAGCCACACCTGCATCCTTGAGTGCGCGATCGAGCGCAGCCCGCAGCTCACCGGCAGGAACCGCGCCATCTAATTTTTGGCCATTCACAAAAATCGTTGGAGTTGCTTCGACGCCCACCGCGTCACCCTCGTTCATCGACGCGCGCACGGCTTTCTCGTCCTGTGCTTTAACGCAAGCTTGCAATTTGCCCGTGTCGAGCTTGTGCCTCTCGCCATTGATCGTAGCCAACCGATCCAATTCAGCAAAGGCTGCGTCACGGCTCTTCCCGCTACTCACCGACTGCTGATTGGCGTGGAGATAGTCGGCATAATCCCAGTAGGCGTCGGAGGACTGCGCCGCGATGCAGTTCGCATCCACCGCCGCATGCACGGCCCAGGGATGGATTTCCTCGAGCGGATAGTCTTTGTACACTAAGCGCACGCGGTCGCCATACTCCCTGATAATTTCCAAAATCGTGGCGTGCATGCGCGAACAAAACGGGCACTCGAAATCGTCATAATTGACAAGGAGCACTTTTGCATCCTTGTTGCCCCGCGTGGGACGGCCCGCCAAATCGATCTTCTTCATGATTTCGGCGAATGGATCTTTGGTCAGATCCATTCTCGTCAAGCGAATGAGCGACTTGTGATCGTGCGACAGCAGGAATTCATAGGCCTGTTTTTTCTGGCCGTCAAACTCAATCGTCAAGGCATCGTAGTTTGGGAACTCGCTCGCGCGAAGCGGCCCCGCAACCACCTTCACTTCCGGCGGCAAAGCGTAATAAGCCCGTACTTCACGATCCACCACCTGCATAAGATCCGTTGAGATCGCCGGTCCGCCGGGCTGTGCCGGTTGGGGCGGGGGCGCTTGGGCGGAGCAACCCAGACATATGGCTAAGAGCACAAATAACGCGCGGCGTAACATCATGTGTAGAAACCACCTGAACATTGGGAATTCGCTTGATTATCTCACGCCAGAGTGGAGAAGCGGCTCGGTATCTAGCTTTTCGAGCGTCCACGCATTAGCTCCGCTGCCGGAAGCAATTGATTCATCGATCCCGAGCGGAAGCCTTCCAGGTCGAGAGTCACGAACTTGAACCCGAGGTTTTTGAAAATTGCCGTGAATTCGCGGGCCATTTCTTCGGTTAGAGCACACCGCAGTTCTTCGGGCGCAATCTCGATGCGCACGATTTCCCCGTGGTGGCGCACCCGAAATTGCCGGAACCCCAGCAGCCGTAGAGCGTCCTCGCCTCTTTCGATTGCGCTCAGCGCCTCCGATGTAACCTCCCGTCCATATTCGAGGCGCGAGGAAAGACAAGCCGACGCCGGTTTGTCCCATACGCGCAGCCCGGCCTGCCGCGCGAGTTCACGGATCTCGGCCTTGGTCAGTGCAGCATCCAGCAGCGGCGCGAGTACGCGATGCGCTCTCGCAGCTTTTTGTCCGGGCCTGAAATCGCCTTGATCGTCGGCGTTCACTCCATAGGCGATCGCCGTCAAGCCGTTTGCCTCGCAGTACTGTTCGAGTACCGCGAACAGCTCGTCCTTGCAGTGGAAGCAGCGCATGGAATCGTTGCGCGCATATGCCGGATTTTCGAGTTCCCGCGTCTCGACGACATCCACGGGAATGCTGTGTTCGCGCGCGAAAGCGAGCGCATCCTCAAGATGAGTTCGAGCCAGGCTGGGAGAATCCGCGATCACGGCGCGCATCGCATGCCCGAGAGACTCATGTGCCGCCCAGGCGAGAAACGCCGAATCCACTCCGCCTGAATACGCAACGACCAACTGCGGATGCGAGCGGATAATTTCTTGCAGTCGCGCGAATTTTTCCTCAAGCGTCGTTGGCGTTTCCACAATCTGATTCTATCCGCGCAAAGGCAAAAGCCTAATACAGCCGCTCTGGTATGGGCATCGAATACAGCCCTTCTAATACAGGCGTTCCTGTCGGCGCAAATTGCCGAAGGCTCCAACGTTCGCGAGCGTAAAGCTGAATCGATATTCGTTTTCATTGCGGACGGCCCCTAGCGCGAACCGGCGGTACTCCAGGTTGACCCCGCAGCAATCCCAGTTGTAGCTGGTTTGTGCAGTTGCGAACTGCAGATTCCCCTCGTTGGCGTCAAAACCAAAGCTGGAGGCCGCACTCAACCCACGCTTATTGAGCTGTCCATAGCCCGCCAGCACGCGGAACTGATTGTAGTTCGTGGGACTGGGCGGACCGATCCCGGCGGAGGCGTCGAGCACGTGCAGAAACGCATCGCCGCCGCCAATCGTGTACGGCCCATAGTGGTAGTTGACCATGGCATTGCTTCCATTGATGCGCCCAGTCTTCAGATCGTAGTCCAGGTCCCACTCCGTATTCGTTCGCGGACTGGTTTCAATCCGGAGGCGCGAAATCAGTGGGGAGAATCGGCGCGCGTCATTCAGAAATGCGATCCCCGTAAAGTCCGCGGTGCTCGTAAAGACGTTGCGCACTCCGGGAGCTAACGCATTCCCAAACGTCGGGTCGAAGAAATATTTCTGTCCAATCTCCCAGCTCGCGATTTCCCGCGGTCCCACTGAGCAGGGTTCCGTGTCCGGAATTGGAGGGGGCGCCCACGGGACTGCGCCCAGCTGCGGAGGACCTCCGACGTTGAGCGTGCTCATGGAGGGAGTGTCGCAATCAGCGCCTGAGTCTCGTCTGGCGTAAAGGCGATTTACGATTGAGTACTCGACTTCATTGGTGTTTGTAAGCACGTCGGCTGCGTCAAAGCGTTCGACCTCTGAGAAGTTGTCGATGCCGGTCACGTAGTCGTAGAGTACGCGCGGTTCGAAAACGTGTTTCCACTTGCGGTTCAAAAACGAACGATCGAAGATCTTTGACAATGCCGGTGGGCGAAACTCGAACGATGCCTCCAGCGACTTACGGTTCAGCATCTCATTTTCCGCGACCTCAAGCGAAGGGTAGAGGCGCTGCGTATAGAGTGTCTCTCGCAGCGTTAGCACTGGCCGCAGCGACCATCCTTGCCATAACAATGGCATCGCCAGGGTGGGTGTCAGGTCGAACCTGCCCACCAACGGCGCGGTCCGAAAGCCGAGCTGCCGGCGTTGCAAGCCTTCCACTGCGCTCTCAAAAGACCAATAGAGCGGCGTATTCCCCAGTTGCCGCTCCTCGCTCGATACAAAAACGCTCGGGGCGTGCAGCACGCGAATCAGTTCTGTCGACGTGATGTTCGTGCAACCCGTGTTCGTGCCGGTTTCGGGAACGCACACATCGAAGTTCTGGTAGCGCTCGCCGAGCGCGTTGAAATGGAATCCGTTGGTGGTATTCGAAAGAAAAATCTGCGAACGCACTTCGGAGTCGATAGCCTGTGTGTACACCTCATTGAACGCGATTCGGTACACAAACGAACTCAAGTAATCGATATCGGCCGCTCCGCGTATTTTTCCGAATGGGTGCTCGGCCTCGAATCGCGCATCCTCGCCGCCTTGATTCTGCGGCGGCGTGCCAATGCCGCGATCCACCACTCCCGTGTACGTGAAGTATACGAATGAGCTTTCGCTCGATCGCATCCGGAACACGCCCTGCTGCGCCCATCCCCGCTTCGAGTAATATTCGGCGCCGGCGGTGGCGTCCATGCTCCGATTGAACACCCAGTAGACCGAGTCGCCGGCAATGTATCCCTTCGTCGACGAGTTGCCCACGCTCGGAATCAGTAATCCGCTCTGTCTCCCCTGCTGCACCGGGTGCGTCACATAGGGGAAATAAAATACCGGAATGCCAAACAGCTGGAAGTCGCTTTTGTAAATTTTGGCCGTGCTATCTACATCCACGATAATCCGCTGCGCATTGAACAACCACTTCGGATGCGGGAGGTCGCAGGTCGTCACCGTGCCTTGTCTCACCAGATAATGGTCAGGTCCGTTCTTCTCGACGATCTTTCCCGTAAACGCGAACGGGTTTGACGAACTCAGAACATAGCGCGATCTCTTCACCCGAAGTCCCGCGGTGCCGACGACGCTATAAAATTTTCCAATCTGTGTTTGGAGGTTGTACGTCCCGCTGGCGGCCTCCACATGTTCATCGTAAGGCCCCCCGTCCAGTACCACGTGCCCATCGAGATCGCTGTCGCCGGTATCCGAGTTGTAGGTGATTGTGTCGGCTCGAAGGATGTAGTCGCGGTAGTCAATTTCCGCGCTGCCGCGCAGGTGGTAGACTATCCCGTCTTTTTCCTGTTCCACGGCTCGGATCGTCACATTTTGTTCCACCTGGCCCGCGGGAGCCGCTGGCAATAAGGCTTCTTTCCCAAGATCGGGAGGTAGCGTCTGGCTGGTTACTATTCCGCAGGCGAGAAGAAGGTGACAGACCAGTGCGGTCGTGATAAAGATTCGAGAGCGGGTAATCATTAGCGGGTAATCCGCATGTGCGGGCGCTCCGCCAGCCGGTCTGCTAACGGGAACGAATTGACCTTAGCACGCGGCGGCAGACGGACGCAAAACTACGCCTCGTTGGTAGTGCTTCAATTTGATTGTCATCCCGAGCAAGCGGTCTTTGCGCAGCGAGGGATCTGGGCAAGCCGCGCGAAGCGTCGCCGTTGTTTGCGACCCATAATCGCGCGTCAGGCTCGCTTCCTTTTTCAAATTGAGCACTACGCGTTCGTGGTCTCCACATTGTTACGTATTGTTTGCCCAGGCCTGCTCTGGCTCTGGCATTCTTCGCTGACCGTTTTTTAAGATGACCGGATTGATGAACTCCGCAAGCGCCGGGGATTACGCGCCCGAACCACATCTCCTTGCCCCTGGCGCGGCTGCGGACGCGGAACACATCCCGGAGCCTGAAGCGGCGCCCGAGGCCGATCCTCATGCAGAGCCCGAAGTCGAGCCCCAACTCGACCCGGACGCCTGGCGCCGCGAAGTTGCAACTCGTCTCGCGCGTTATCGCACACGCCGCAAGCCGCGAGCCCCGCGCTATCCTTCCCTGCTGCTTCCGTTTGAGGCCTACACCGGAGTCCGTTCTCTGGCGAATTCAGATTCCGGATCGAATACAGGATCGGACGAAAACAACAGCTTTTCGGACGAAGAGACTGCCGCAAATGCTGACACGACGATCTTTGAGAATCGTGCTGACAACGTTGTTTCCGATCCATGCGAGTTCGACTCCAGCGAGCGGGAGTACGGGAACGAAAAGCAGTTCGAACATCCGCCGGCGCGCCAGCCGGATGTTCCGCCCGAATTTTTCGCCAAGATCATAGAGTTTCCGCGTTCGGCCGCGATCCCCGTGGTTCACACTAGCACGCTCGCCGACCCGATTTTCGATCGCCCGCGCATCGTCGAAGCCCCGGAAATTGTGCCTCCGGCTCCCGCGCTCGGCGGAATCCTGATCGAGCCGGTTCAGCCGGAGTTGCCGGATCGCAACGCTGGTGCCGAATCCGTCATTCCTTCGGCATCGATTGCCCGCCGTTTGCTCGCAGCCGGCGTTGACATGTTGATTCTCGGCGCTGCTTTCTCCATCTTCGCCGCCATCTTTCTCCGCTTCAATCCCGTATTGCGCGTCGATCCCGTTCGAGGACCGTTTGCCCTGCTGGCGGGACTCGGCGGCGCATTGGCGGTTGTTCTTTGGATGGCTTACCAGTACCTTCTTATTGTTGTCACTGGTTCTACACCCGGCCTGCGCGCCGCCCGCGTGCGGCTCGCGAATTTCGATGGCTCGTCCGTTAGTCGCCGCACACGCCGCTGTCGCGTTCTAGCTTCGTTCCTGTCGGCTTTTTCAGCGGGCCTCGGCTATCTTTGGTGCTTCCTCGACCAGGATTCGCTATGCTGGCACGACCGCATCACGCGGACACATGTCGAATCTGTGCCTCCACAGCAATGAAGAAAAACGCCTTGAGAGCGGTGATCGAGACCGGGTTCATCATTTTCCTCTTCTATTCCAACCTTCTTATGGGAGAGTTCGAGCGCTCGGGCCAAGGTCGAATGAAGGGAATTGCATGGGCCTTGGAAGACGTCTTTACCATCGCCAATTTTGAGATAGCGATGGTAGCTGCCCTCATCGGCTACATTCTTTTCGAGTTTCTGCGCCGAAAGTTCTAGGGGGCCTCTAATCACGTGTGGTAGGCAAACGCGTAAGTTGGGAAGCTCGCCGGAGAACAGAAAGAGAACGACACGATCCACTAAGACGGGCTACCTGTTCCCGCGGTGCAAGACAATGAGGTTCTCCAGCGCACCTCGCAAATCATTAAACCGGAACGCATAGCCGCTCGATTCCAACTTTGCGGGTTTAACGCGCTGGCTGGCGAGCAGAAGTTCCTCGGCTGCCATCTTGCCGAAGGCCAGGCGCAGCGCGAACTCCGGCACGGGCAAGAAGGCGGGCCTTTTGAGGACCGAGGCCAGCTCTTGGGTGAACTCCGCATTACGCACCGGATTCGGTGCCACTAGATTGACCGGACCCGAAAGCGAATCGGTCTGCATGACATGGTGAATTGCCCCGACAATGTCATCCACGTGAATCCAACTCCACCATTGTTTGCCGGAGCCAACGCGCCCGCCGAGTCCGAGCTTAAACGGTGTCAGGATCTTGTCGAGCGCTCCACCACGCGCGCTCAGAACGAGCCCGAATCGCACATTCACAGTACGAATCCCCGCAGCCTCCGCGATCTGGCTGGCTGTCTCCCACTCGCGGCAAACCTCGGACAGAAATCCAAGGCCGGCCGAACTTTCTTCGGTCAGAATCTCGTCGCCACGATCTCCGTAGAACCCGATCGCAGAGGCACAGACCAGCACTCGCGGCTTGACCTCAGCCTGCGCAAGCGCCGCAGTTAAGTGACGCGTCCCCAGCACGCGGCTTTTGCGGATTGCTTCCTTCTTTGCCGGCGTCCAGCGGCCCACTATGCTTTCACCGGCAAGATGAATGACAGCTTGAAAGCCCGAGACGGCCGCCGGCGGTACGGGCGCCAGCGGATCCCACGAGATCTGCCCCGCACTTCGCGCCGGGCCGCGGATGAGGCGGACGACTTCCACGTTCGCCAACATGAGTGACGCGAGCAAAGCCGCGCCAATCGGCCCAGAAGCTCCGCTGATCAATACCCGGTCCACTCGTTGGCCTCCGGTCGTACTCTACCAGTGCAAGGCTCTTCTCGGCGACCTCGGCGTCTCGGCGGTGAAATCGCTCTCGCTCGTTGGCCTCCGGTCGTACTCTACCAGTGCAAGGCTCTTCTCGGCGACCTCGGCGTCTCGGCGGTGAAATCGCTCTCGCGTAAACTATAGGTATAAATCGCCCGCGCGGCATGCTCCTCCCCGCCCGCGCCGGGTTAGAATCCATCATGGCGACGTTGCGCGAACAGATCGCAACCAACGTGCTCACGGTAACCCGGTTCCGCGAGTTGATGCGGAAGCTGCGTGAAAACCGTCCCAATGACGATCTCGCCCTGGTAAAGAAAGCCTACGAGTTTTCGCAGAAACATCATGCCGGCCAATCCCGCGCCTCCGGCGAGCCCTATCTCGTCCATCCGCTTGAAGTCGGCTTGGTCCTCGCTGGCATGAAAATGGATTCGATTGCGGTCGCGGCCGGCCTGCTCCACGATTCCGTCGAAGATACCTCGGTCACTACCGTCGAGATTCGCCAGGAATTCGGCGAGCAGGTCGCCCACATCGTCGAAGGCGTCACCAAGATCAGCAAGATTGACTTTTCCTCACGCGAAGAAGCGCAAGCGGAAAACCTGCGCAAAATGATGCTCGCGATGGTCGACGACATTCGCGTCGTCCTTATCAAGCTCGCCGACCGGCTGCACAACATGCGAACGCTCGAGCATCTGGATCCCGAACGCCAGCGCAAGATTGCCCGCGAGACCCTCGACATCTATGCCCCGATCGCGCACCGCCTTGGCATGGGCAAAATTCGTGGCGAGCTTGAAGACTTAGGTTTCAAATACGTCGATCCCATCGGATTCGAGCAGGTGCGCGCCGCTGTCGAGTCGCGGCGCAAAGAGGGCGAAGCGTTCATGGCCCGCGTCGAAGCCACGCTCCGCGACGGGATTAAAGAAGCCGGAATCACGGGCCGCGTCGAAAGCCGCGTCAAGCGCCTTTACAGCATTCACAACAAACTTGTGCGGCAACGCATCTCCGTCGACCAGGTCTACGACCTCTACGCGATGCGCGTCATCACTACTTCAGTGCAGGATTGCTATGCCGTCCTCGGAATCATCCATAACCTGTGGCGGCCCGTTCCCGGCCGGATCAAGGATTTCATCGCTATGCCGCGGCCGAATCTTTACCAGTCGCTGCATACATCGGTGATTACCGAGACCGGCGAGACTTTTGAGATCCAGATTCGCACTGAAGAAATGCATAAAATGTGCGAAGAAGGCATCGCTGCCCACTGGAAATACAAAGACGGTCCCGTCTCCGCGCAGGATGAGCAGCGTCTCGCCTGGCTCCGCCAGGTCGTCGAGTGGCAGCGCGACGTCTCCGACCCCAATGAATTTCTCTCAACGCTGAAAGTCGATCTCTATCCGGAAGAGGTTTACACCTTCACGCCCAGAGGCAAAGTTGTGGTCTTGCCGCGCGAATCCACGCCCATCGATTTCGCCTATTCCATTCATACGGAGGTCGGCCACGCCTGCACCGGAGCCAAAGTCAACGGGCGCATGGTGCCGCTTCGCCATAAGCTGCATTCCGGCGATATCGTCGAAATCCTCACCCAGCCGGGACACAAGCCCAGCCGCGACTGGCTTGCCGTGGTCAAGTCATCGCGCGCGCGCAACAAGATCAAGCATTGGCTCAATGTTCATCAACGCGAACGCGCCATTGAAATCGGACGCAAGCTGATCGAAAAGGAAGCGCGCAAATATCGCATCTCGCTCAAGGACATGAAAGACGCCGAATTGCAGCGCGCGGCCAACGATTACGGATTGGGCCGCGTCGACGATTTGATGGCTGGCATCGGCTACGGCAAGTATTCCGCGCGTCAGGTTCTGGCCAAACTTGCGCCCGCTGGCGCGGAACCGGTTGCCGAAAGCGAGGACCAATCATCGGTCCACGGTATCTCCAGCGTAGTCCGCCGCGTTTTTGGCGGCGACTCAAATGCCATCGTCGTCAAAGGTCAAGGCGATCTCCTTGTCTATCGCGCTCGATGTTGCAACCCCATTCGTGGCGAGACCATTGTGGGCTACGTTACCCGCGGCAAAGGCATCGCGGTCCATTCCATCAACTGCCCCAATGTCACTAATCTTCTTTACGAACCGGAGCGTCGCATCGATGTTCTTTGGGCGGGAGACAAGGAAGGCCAGCCTGTCTCTTATCCTGTAAAGCTGACGCTGCTTTGCGATGACCGCTTCGGCATGCTGAAACAGATCACTGCTGTCATCGGCGACACGCAAACCAACATCCGCAACATCGAGACTCGCACCTCAAATGGCCAAGCCAATGTGGATGTGGTTCTGGAAATCGCCGACCTGAAGCACCTGCAGAGAATTATCGACGGAGTGCGCCAAATCCCAGGCGTCCATGACGTACAGCGGCTACAGAAAATCTAAAAAGCGAACCTGCCAAAACATAGCCGAGTCTAGTCTTTTGTGCTCGGCACTTGAATTCTTTGAGGTCGCAATTTGCGACCTCAAACATTTGCCTTCGGCATTTGAAATCCGATTCTGCGGCCCGCCCGCGGAGGCGGCTCCATCAATTCGCGGAGCGCATCGACAATCTCCTCAATCTCAGCATCGTGATCGCCGACCTTCCGTTCCAGATCTTTCAGCTTGGCGACAATCTTCTGGTTCGTTGACAGGGTTTCGCGCATTCGCACGAACGCCCGCACAACAAAGATGCTCATCTCTACAGCCTTCGGCGAGTTCAGTACGGACGCCGCCATAATCGCTCCATACTCGGTGAATGCGAACGGATGGTAGCGTCTTCCGCCTCTTGCCTCCGAACCGGTCTTCTTTTCCGTCGGCATGTTTGAGGTCGCAATTTGCGACCTCAAATCTACCTTTCTCACTCGGAACATGAAATCTGCCGGGAAGCGTTCCGCATTGCGTTTTACTTGCTCATTCAGGCGCTTGACCTCTACTCCATACAGCGCCGCCAAATCTCGATCTAAGATTACCTTTCGGCAACGCATCACCAGAATCTTTGATTCAATTCGCCGGGTTAGCACCGTGACTTTGTTGTTCATCTGTATACCGTCCGAGCGCTCGCTGCTTCAGTATTTGCCTATGTACCTAATCTTCACGGTGTTCCTCACTGTTAGTCTGTGATGGAGGCCCATTCAATTTGTGATGAATTCCGTCATTCTGCGTTCAACGCCGCACAAATGGATTTCGTAATCCATGCCGACCCTGAGTCGCAAGCGGCAAGTGCCTTGTGGTTCCGCGGGATCAGACATGCGGGAACTCATCCGAGCGTTCGACTGCCGCAATGGCCGCGGCCTGAATTTCCGGATCGCTGCCAAATCCCGACAGCCAGCGCACATCTGGCTCGCGCCGGAACCAAGTCATCTGCCGCTTGGCATAATTGCGATGTGCCTGTTGTGCCGCTTGGAGCGCCGTTGCGCGATCCATTTCGCCCGCCAGAAACTGCATCGCTTGTTTGTATCCCAGCGATGAGAGTGGCCGGGCCGCGTTCCCGTATTTCGCCAGCAGAGCTTCCGTTTCCTCGATCAGGCCATCATCAAACATCTTCGCCGCGCGCTCATTGATGTGTGCGTAGAGAGCCTCGCGCTCGGGATTCAGCCCCAGGCGCAGTATTCGGAAGCCAGTGAGCGGTTCGCGGCCCCGTTGCCAGAGTTCGGTCATCGGCTGCCGCGACGCGAGACACACTTCGATAGCGCGAATCACCTTGGGCATGTCGTTGGCGTGAATGCGCTCGGCAGCCGCAGCATCGAGTCGCTGCAGAATGCGGTGTAAGTAACCCGTACCGTGATCGCTCGCGCGCTGCCGCAAACGGTCTCGCAGCTCTTCCGATCGCTGTGGGCCAGCGAACAGTCCTTCCAGCAGCGCGCGTAAATACAATCCCGTTCCGCCGCTGACGATCGGCAGGCGCGCGCGTCCGGAGATCTCCTTGATCGCTTGCCGCGCCTGGCGCGCGTATTCGCCGGCGGTGACATCCGCAAGCGGATCGGTGCAGTCGAGCAAGCGATGCGGCACTTCCGCGCGTTCGGCGCGTGTGGGCTTGGCTGTGCCAATCTCGAAGTCACGATACATCGCGACCGAATCGCAGTTCACGATCTCGCCGCCGAACTTGCGTGCGAGCGCCAGAGCCAACGCGGTCTTCCCGCTGGCTGTGGGACCGATTACGACTACGAGTAATGGTTCGCGATCGGGCGAGCTCGGCAACGTCAGCGGGCGCTCCAGCGAATGTAAGGCCAATAACGGATCAGAACGAGGATGAGCAGAAGAACGGCGATGACCAGCAGACCGCTCGCTTCGGCGGCATAAGCAGCGTGGTGATGGCGATGCTTATCGTTAGCTACGGGATCGGCAGCAGGCTTCGTTGGATCGAGCCTGGCTGCTTCTAGCTTGCTTGGAACAGGCGCTGCCACGAAACGATTGTAGCTCCGTGGGCAAATGGAGCCTGTGAAAAAGCTGTGCGGAGTTCAGATCGTCTTTTCGCAGATTCAGCGGAAACGTCGGCCGTAAGAAACCACATTGCTCCGGTGTAAACTTGGCGCGAAGTTATGACTTCGCCATCCAACAGCTCCGAATCCAACAACCACGCGAAGTTGCTGCGCTTCGGCGTGTTCGAGATGGATTTGCTGGCTGGCGAACTGCGCAAGAACGGACGGCGCATCCCCTTGCAGGAACAGCCTTTTCAGGTTCTGGTCAGGCTCATCGAAAATGCCGGACAAGTTGTCACTCGCGACCATCTCCGTCAAACAATCTGGCCTGCCGATACGTTCGTCGATTTCGATCACAGCCTGAATACCGCGGTAAACAAGATCCGCGAATCGCTCGGCGATTCCGCATCCAGCCCGCGATTCGTCGAAACGCTGGCTCGCCGCGGATATCGATTCATCGCGCCAGTTGATTGCGCGTCCGCGACGGAGGCGTCAATGCCAGTAGAGACTGCGGTTTCGACTTCGAATCCAGCTTCCGCTCTAACTGCGACGGGCGCATTCGGCGATTCCGCCCACGGAGACGCTGCGCTGCATCCCGAGCTGCATGTGCCGATTCCGCGGAGAGGGTTGGTGCGCTTCCTGTTTGCGCTCATTCAAGTGATGTTTCTCGTCTTCTATCTGAGCGCGCTCGCTCACCTGCGCGGCATCGATGGCATCGCGACTCGCCTACTCAGCGAATGGCAAGCGACGCTGCTCCTCGCCGTGGTGCCGATTACGGGCGCGATTGGAATCCCTTTGCGCTGCTATCTGATCTCCGCGGTCGCATTTGATTTCCGCAAGCTGGACGCTAGCTTTCGCAGGCTGTTTCCGTTTGTCTTCGTGCTCGACCAGCTTTGGGGAACCTCTGAGCAACCATGAATTTTGAAGGCGGCAGGAATTTCAGAACTGCGCAGGCCGGGAATTTCCTCTGTATTGCTTGCGGCCTTACCGGAACCCGCTATTTACGCGAGGTTTAGAGA
>Ga0182030_10001122_pt1 | contig 54057 bp, 61 predicted proteins | sample 812S3MmetaG_FD_121299 | JGI IMG/M metagenome (GOLD analysis project Ga0182030, IMG submission 121299) | Permafrost microbial communities from Stordalen Mire, Sweden - 812S3M metaG (Illumina Assembly) | ecosystem: Environmental > Terrestrial > Soil > Wetlands > Permafrost | place: Sweden...
ATCTAATAAGCGAATAGATCGCGACTGCAAAGATAACTACTGAAGCTGCAATAGGCAAAGGCAACGGCGGATAATTAGTAAAGTTATTCACGCCGTTAACTGCAAAGAATAGTCGATACCACATCCAATATGCCCATGAGCCCAAGTATTTTATTGGATTCATCAGACCAGTAGGATGCTCAACGACACTGATGTGCCTACTGTTATCAGTACTCCAAATGCTATAGACTGAGCACTCATTGGTAGTTAGTATTTGGCTACAACTCGGACTTATCGAATGATATTTATAAATGTTATAGACGTCTCTTTGCGCGAACATACCAGCTAGAAAAACAAACAAAACTATTACAATAATTTTCCACAGTTTCGATTGATTTTTCCAACTGTTATGTAGCTGGAAAAAAAACTTTTTAAAACTTGACCTGTGGTTTTTGTAGATAAGGTAGCCCAAGTAGAGAATTATCCCTAAAAATATTGGTCCAAACTCAATTTTTACTAGTGTCGCTGTCAAACATACTAGGATCAACCAAGTTAGAGTTTTAGCATTTGGATTCTTAGTTTTTAATTGATCAATTACATTAAAGCTAAGCAGGCAACTTAGAGCGATTAGTGGAATCAATAGATCATCGTAATTAACTTGTCCTGCCAGCTGTGGAACTACTGGAATTAATACAAACAAGAATAGAATTAAATTACTTAGTTGATTTGAAACTGCAACTCGACCTAGGATTTTTCTAAATAACACTATTGCCCAGGCAATTAGACCAATATCAATAAATCTAAGAATTATTACCTGGCCAACTTGAGCATGTACAAAGAGATCTATTAGTCGGTATGGAAAGCTCATGAGGTAGTGGTACAAAAATGAAGGATCACGGGCCACCGCACCGTAGATGTTGGCATTTGCTGGTTGGTGAGTTAAAAATGGCAATGAATAGTGTGAATAAACTCTGATTAGTCCAAAATGGAAGTCTTCATCAAAAGCCTGAGGATAAACTGCCGAGAGAGCAATCCAACTAGCCTCGAATATAAAGACTCCAAATATAAACCAGAAGAATTTATTAGAACCCAGCAGTGAATGAAGCTTCTTAGTTTTTTTACCCATATAGATTAAACAATATTATACTTTACTGCGCTTAGCCTGAACATCGTTGTTACCGCTCCATTGATAAAATGTTATTATCAACTATAGCTTATATGAACAAGAAACTGCGTATTATACTGACTGTATCTCTGCTAATAATTGCAGTTGTTGTCTTTTCAATTTATATATCAAAGCACACTTATTTAATTGATAGATTGAAAAATATTAGTCCCTGGATTATTTTTTGGTTACTACTTCTATACTCGTTGTGGTTTATTTCGCTATCTCTGATTATTAAATATAGTTTGAGGATTTGTAACCTAAAAATAGGCAACGGCGAGAATATCCTACTTAACGCCTATTCAACAATTGTGAATTTCTTCCTTCCAGGGCAAGGAGGTCCTGCAGTTAGAGCGGCTTACTTATATAAAAAACATAAGTTAAAAATTAGGCTCTACATCTTTGTTACTCTAATTTATTACTTAATTTTTGGAGTAGTTAATTCGTTATTGGCTTTTAGCACTACGACACTGTGGTGGGTTTTAATCCCATTGATTTTTGTGGTGCTATTAATTAGTATCTACGGTGGCCGAAAATACATCACTAAATTCAAAATTAACTCTGACGAGCTCACTATCAAACCAAGTAACATCATTTACTTATCTCTAGCTACAATCTTACAGGTTGCAATAGTACTACTTATTAATCTCGTGGAACTTCACTCGATTAACTCTTCAATTTCAATTAAACAACTGATGATCTACACTGGAGTTGAAAACTTGGCCGTCTTTGTAGCCCTTACTCCTGGTGCGATTGGTATTCGTGAAGGATTTTTGATATTTAGTCGAAGACTCCATCATATATCGGTCTCCAACATCATCTCAGCCAGTATTATCGATAGAGCGATATTTCTAGTAATTCTAGCAATTCTACTCATCTATGTAATCGGCACTCACGCTAAAACTAAATTATATTCAGACAAATAAAAAACTCCCCAGATATACTGGGGAGTGATTTATCAATTAACTATTTCTAATTAATATCGTCTTGAAGGACGACTTCCGCTGTCGCGTCCGCCACCATCACGGTGTCCACCGCCACCAAATCCGCCGCCGCCACCTGGACGAGGGCCACGATTTTCTTGTGGTCGAGCTTCGTTTACAACAATAGGTCTTCCATCAATTTCTTTGCCATTTAAATCAGCAATTGCTTTTTTAGCTTCGTCATCAGTACTCATTTCTACAAATCCGAAACCTTTTGACTGGTTAGAGTAGCGATCTACAATAACAACTGCAGATACAACTGTTCCTACCGCTGCGAATGCTTCTTCTAGCTGTTCGCTGGTTACATTGTAAGATAATGATCCTACGAATAATTTAATTGCCATACTATTTTTTCTCCTATTACTTGAGGTAATATAATCCTGCGACTTATTAGCTGCGCCTCTTATAATCTATATTATTAACTTCTGACCAGACATTCTATTTAAAAGAATTACTTAGCAGTTTCATCTGGTCATTTTGAACTATAGCATACTTCTCTCGTTAACAAAATAATAATTATCTTATACGACCCTGGTAAATAAAAAGACAGCCCTATTTTTGGAGCTGTCTAATTACTACTTTATTTATGTTTATTGTGGGTTTTTATTCAGATGCTCGCTTAGCTAATGCTAGCTGAGTTGCACCAACTACGATTCCATATACTCCTAATATCCAAACAAATGCTAACGATGTTGCCTTTGTTTGATAGAGAACTATGATTCCAGCTACTAATGCGAAGAAACCATTTAGCATGGTTACACGATCTGCTGTCTCATCACCGAATCCTTCGAATACTACTGAGACTAATTCGATTAGTCCTCTGATTAGTAAGATGAAACCGATCAATGTTACGAAAGTTGAAAATAGTAGAGCTGTATGTCGTAGTAGATATACGCCAAAGCCAAGTTCAACTGCTCCAAGTGTTGGAGCTAAAATCCACCAACTTGAATTCATGTTAGTAATTGCAGAACCTACGTGAGTGATACCACTTAGCAGTAAGTAAGCACCTACTAGATAGAGCAAGACCAAGGCTGTTAGGCCGGGCCAAAAAACAACAGTTATACCGAATGCAACTGTTACGAGTCCTTGCATTTTCAAGGCTTCTTTTAGTTCTTTTGATAAACTTTTCTTTGCCATATATACCCTCTCTTTAGTTAATTACAATTCTGTTATAGTCCTAATGAATATGGCTTGTCAATAGCGCAAGGTCGAGACTGTCCCTTAACAGTAAGTAATTAATTTTGTTATTTTAAAATAGTCGCCTCCAATTAGCATAGACAAAATGTATAAAATATCGTAAAATATACATTATGACAAAATTTGAACAATCTAAAAGATTAGTTGCATCTGGACTAGCCTTAACCTTCGGAACCTTTATTATGAGTGGAATGGATTCTAATAGTTCGGCTGCTACTAAAGTCGTAGCTAAGACAGAACTTCAATCTACGGAACATGCGAAATCAAAAGAAAAAGTTTGTAGCCAAGAATATAAATCATACTGGCAATCTATGACAAAATTTACACAGCAATTTCCACTTGGTTTAACATCTTTTGCAAAAACACTAGGAGTAACAGTTCAAACCCTAGAAACTGGTGAGTTTGGAGCGACTAACTGTAATCCAGGATTTAGCCCAACCGAAATAGGTAAAAATGGAATCCCGGTTGATGTTAAAAATGTCAGTGATGACTGTTTAGTTTTTGCTTATTTGCCTGGAAAAAAGCCTCCAGAGTCTAACACTATATATCATAATTTAGTGGCAATCTGTGTAACTCCTCCAAAACCAACAATTATAACGAGTTAGATCTACTTTTTACGTGCTGTCATGGGATAGTCGACCACAAAGTGTTAAAAAATTAAGCCTAGATAATTACAATTAATTTTACAAATTAAACCACCTTAGGTTATATTTCAGCTTATGGAAAACAAATCACTGATTAGTCTGATTGAAGAAGATGATGAATTAGAAGAGATTGAAGATGAAGATCAAGAAACTGATCGCCGAAAAAAACGCTTTCAGTTGGCTTTGAGTATCTTAAATTTTATTACCAACAAACGTGATAAGAGCAGCGAAAAAGAGGAAGCAGTACTGTCCTCGCTGTTTGACCCGTCTACTAAAGACCAAGCAAAGCAACTCGAATCTTTGGCAGATCAAGCAGACTCTGAGGTTTTTGCCTCTATCGTAGTAGAAAGTCGAATCGACCAACTGAGCCAAGAGATTTCTATCGAAACTGATACTGAGATCGTCGATCAAAAACTAGGTAAGATTAAAGCTTTAAACGAAATAAAAGACTACCTTGCGGTTGATGTTAGCCATAAAAGGATCGAAACTACTAAATCAACAACTGGTGAATTAAATTCATCTGTTCCTAATGTAGATCAGACACCTGCAGCCAAAGCAAAAGAGACTGAGAAGCCGAAAAAACACCCTAAAGCCAAAAAATCTAGTAATAAAACTGGCCCAAACAAACCAAAACATACTTTGGAACAAGCCTTTCGTCCTGAAATTAGAAATATAAGTCTGGTAGCAGACAAGCTTGAAGCAGCCAAAAGCCAGCCAACTCAGTTAAAAGGCAACGATGAAACTCTAAAAAATATTCGCAGTTTAATCGAGAAGTTACACGAGCAAAAACCAGCTCAAACACGAGAACCTGTGGCTTTAGCGAGTTTGGAGAAACCTACGATATCTCAGGAGAAATACCAAGATATTTCTAGAAAAATAATTATTGACAATATGAGTCTTCGACAATTTTTTAATAAAAACAAATTTAGTGAGAGTACCCGTTCAAGAGTAATTGCTGAGATCTTAAATGGTGAGAAACCAGCGAAAGTTATTGGTAGAGAAATGAACAAAAGAGGTATTTTTAAGCAGATGATGAAATCTTACTCAAATTCTAAATCGTTTAATCAAAGTCATCAAAATAGTGTTGTTAGTGAAATGCCGTCGATAGCGACCAAAAAATCGATGATAAAGAACAGTCCGATTAAACTAAGTTTTTATAGTCCAAGAGTTTGGTCGATCGTAATTCTATCAATATTAATAATTATTTTGATTTTATTTATGGTCTTTTCATAACTTAAATATTTCTAGTTATATCAAAAAACATTTATACTAAACACTAGACATAAATCTAGAAAGTGAACTTGAAGTAATGAAAAGAATTCTAACAGGTGATCGAACCACTGGGAGACTACATCTTGGGCATTATGTTGGAACGCTAGAAAATCGTGTGAAACTGCAAGATGATTATCAGGTGTTTGTAATGTTAGCAGATGTTCAAGCCCTAACCGATAATTTTCAAGATCCAGGCAAAGTCCATGACAGCGTCTTTCAAATAGCAATAGATAATCTTTCAGCAGGACTGGACCCTGATAAATCAACTCTGTTTGTTCAATCACTAATTCCTGAACTTGCTGAGCTAACAGTCTATTTTATGAATCTAGTTACTCTCTCTAGGCTACAGCGAAATCCAACTGTAAAGGATGAAATGCAACAAAAGGGATTTGGTAGCAATATTCCCGTTGGCTTTTTAAACTATCCGATATCTCAAGCAGCCGATATTTTAGGATTTCGAGCAGATTTAGTTCCAGTCGGTAAAGATCAAGCTCCGATGTTAGAACAAACCAGAGAAATAGCTAAAAAATTCAATGAACTATATGGGAAGACTTTTGCTATTCCAGAGACAATGTTAGGCAGAGTTTCAAAATTAGTTGGTACTGATGGCGACAATAAGATGAGCAAAAGCCTAAACAATTTCATCCGCCTGTCTGATGATTCACAAACCGTCAAAGTTCAGATAAAGTCAATGTACACTGATCCAAAACGAATATCAGCTGATGTTCCAGGAAATGTTAAAGACAACCCAGTGTTTATTTATCTTGATACATTTTCTAAACCCAAACATCAAAAAACAATCGAACAATTTAAAACTCGATACCTAGCTGGCGGTATTGGTGATGTTGAAGTTAAGGATTTTTTGTTTGAAGTCATCGAAGAATTTCTGACTCCAATTAGAGAAAGACGCAAGTACTACGAAACTAATCCTAAATTAGTACGCCAGATCTTAAAAGCTGGAACTGATAAAGCACGTTTAGAGGTTCAAAAAACCTTGGCTGAAGCTAAGAAAAACATGAACTTTAGTTTTGACGACTTCTAGACCTAATCTTGCTTAAAACAATTTAAAGCACTACCATTGTAGGTATTGATTTAAATTAAAGGAGACTATAATGGCCAAAAAAAGAAATAATCGAAAACTAATAGATAAATTTATGGTATCGTTTGGAATTGTTGCTGCAGTAGTTCTACTGATAATGGGTGGGCTTGCCTGGATGACTTATTCATTTACATCTTCAAGCGTAAAAACTGAACTTGCTTCCCAAAAGATTTATTTTCCTCCACTCGGTAGCCCAGCACTAGCCAGTCCTTTAATCGGACCTTATCTTAATCGTTACGCGGGGCAAGAACTATTAACTGGTCCAGAAGCCAAAGCTTACGCCAATCATTTCATCGCAGTTCATCTATCTGAAATTGCCGGTGGCAAAACCTATGCACAAGTTAGTACTGAATCTATAGCTGATCCTAGTAATATTCAGCTAAAAACTGAAGCCGCAACTCTATTTCAGGGTGAAACTCTAAGAGGCTTACTTCTAGGAGATGCCTATGCATTCGCAACTATTGGCAGTATTGCCGAAATTGTAGCTGTTGCGCTACTTATTGGTGGAGTAGTAATGGTAGTTTTGGTACTACTAGGTCTAGCTCATATATACAAGTTCGACTGATATATTAATTAGCTGGTTTAGATTTGGTTTTTTTCTTAACAACAATTTTATGTATAACTACATAGCCTACAAAGACAACACCAATGGTAATATCCAAGATTAATAAGTTATGGGTGACTGCGGAGATAATCGCCCTAATACCATTTTGGGTGACTGGATCACTTGACTTAATACTTACAAATTGAGGAATCTCTAGAATTAAGGCTCCGACTAAGGCAAGAATTCCACAAATTAAGACTATTCTTCTTGCAACTTTATGATGATTAACTGCAATCCATACAGCAAGACTAAAGGCAATTAATGACATTAGTATAAAGCCGAGAGTACCGAGTTGGAATAGTTTATAGTAGCTTCTTAGCTTGCCAACTTTGTTTCCTTTAATATCTAAGTTTCCAGCAGTAGGTCCAACACTTAGATGATTGGCTACCTGACTTAGCTGAGAATCTTTTAGCTCATTAACAATTCCCACAAAGGCTGGATGTAAATCTAGAGTTAATTGCTGACTGTTTCCATTTAGTTGAGAAATTAACTGAGCGTGGGCACTTTGATTAGTATTCTTCCAAAGCGTTGCGAAACTTGGCGATTTAACAATGCTAATAACGTCTGCTTGAATAATTGGTTTTACTAAAGCCTTCAATTGACTTGAGTCTAGCCCTTTATTCAAATCGGTAGCTGGCAGTAGTCCTGAAGCAATGTTATTAATTGGACTACTATTGATTAGCTGATTGGTGACTTTATCGGCTATAAAATTTTGAATAGCAGGTTTGCTGACCATTGGAGCCACAGTCCCTACGTATGTACTGGTGCTGACAATAGTTCGATTTAGCCAGACAACGCTGATGCTAGCCATTATTAAAAAGACCGCAATAATCCCAAACATTGATGAGAAAAATGATCTTAGTTTTTGATGTTTTGTTGTTGATTTTTGTTTTTGTTTATCCATGGGTTAATTAAAGCATTAACAACTTAGATTATCAAAGGGATTTTATTATAACTCTCTGCTTCGGTTAATGACTACAACCCTTCTTACGATTTGTTCGCCTGAGCGTCTTTGTCTTGCTCTATATTTTATTTCAGCTCTTATTTCCTGTTCGTTCAAGCCGCCCCAGATTCCATAATCTTGGTGAGTGTCGATGGCATACTCCAAACACTCATCTTCTACGGAACATCTTCTACATACTGCCTTGGCTCCTTTCCCATCTTCTTTCATTATAGGAAAAAACAAGTCTGGATCTACACCCTTGCAATTGGCTGCTTGCATCCAGTCGCGGTCATGCCCTGCACTCATATATTACCTATGATGATATATTAGTCTTATAATGGCAAGTTCGACTACGAATTCTGGTTGCGAGCTAGACCTTCCTTGACACCAAGTTGATAGGCTTCAACCTCGCCTATTGGATCAACACCAGATATTTCCAATCCAGAAACCACACCTGCATGAAACTTACTAATTGAATACAGAATAAAGCTTTGGACTTGGTGATCGGTTGCCTCCGGAAAATGCGAACGTAGAAAAACTTCTGGAGAATTATCATCTGCCATTTCGGCTTCTGCAAAAGTTAAATATGGAGTTTCATCAATATACCTTGACATTTAACGATAATAACAATCATTAACTATTTTGCATATTGCTTTTTGCACATCAAGATTTTGATAGTCGTTCAGATATTTGCAGAATAACTATCAAAGTAAAGGATGCAAAAAAGACAGGTTCAATATAGGCACCAAAACGATTTGTAACATAAGCCAAACCAAGTAAGGGATAGGCAACTATCGCGCCTTTGGCTAGCATTTTATAAATTTTGGCCGTCAAGCTCTTGCCACCTTTTGTTCGTTGATACGCAAAGTATAATGCCACGCTAATTGCCCCAAACTCAACAATCCCAACGATTAAGTGTAGGTAGTGATGTAACGGCAGTCTAAGTGTCCACTCTGCATGTCTACAAACTGCGTTTGTGGTATCTGAGCAAGTTTCTGAGAAAATTCCACCTAGCGCACCACCAACAGCGAATATTACCGTCGCCAGCCATTCTTTAAAATTGAAGTAGTTACGTCTGCTACCAATTACTAAAAAGGTAATTAACAGTAGCATCCCCGAGGCTAAATCTAGATGTTGCATGACAGTCGCGTAGGGGCGACCGTCTATTTCTAGATCACTAAATAATTCGTTAGGTGAGCTAATTATTCCGGTTTTGAAGGGAGCTAATATCCACCAGTTATAGGCCAATAGACCAGTTATACCAAATAGCCAAATAATAAATTTTCGGCCAGTTGTCGGATCATTGTTTGAATACTTTTTCTTGACAGTTTTTATGTTCTTAGCCACACAATCAATAATAGATTTATTGGCCTCAAGTTTCAATACTATAAAGCATCTAGGATGTAGTGGTAGCTATTAACACTGAATCCTGGGATGCTGGAGAACCAATAACTTCAAATGGGGTAGCATTAGGTGCTTCTGGGGAGATTGAACCGGTTACACTTTGTTCTGGCTTGGGGATAATTAGTAACCGTTCAATGTCTCTGAGTAATTTTTTTGATTTTTGACCAATTCCTCGGACATATATCGCATCGTCCTCTAACTTACGGTTTAGCTCTGTGAATTTGTCTGCTCTTAACATCGCCGTGCCATACAATCTACTCGTTTCCGAGTACATATAGGAGAATCTTTCATGGTCTTGCGGTTGACCATGATTAAAGCGTCTTGCAAGACAATTAAAGACTCGATCGCACCCAGTTGCATAGTCAAGGCGGTGTATCAATGCAAAATGTTCGAAACTTTGTTTGCTTATAACTGGTATCTTCCAGCCAAGAAGTTTATCTTCTACAAAACTAACTAAATCAGGATTATATTTGATTATTGCAGGGCCGACATTCTCAACTCCTTTTCCTGAGTTTCTGCCACTACCAAAAGCTACAACTTTAGTCGTTGTAACAGTACCAAGCTCTCCTAAAGCTCTAAGAATTTCAGGTAATTTTGAAGAGTCTATCTCTAGACCTATATTAATATCTATTATAGTTTTTTCAACTTCTGTCATAACTAGATTATACCATATTTATGGGTATTAGTAAATTGAAATGCTAGGAAATTCTGCTATAGTTTTAAATATGAGTAAAAAAACTAAAAAAGCTTGGTTTATATCTAAGCGAGGGAGTTATCTGCCAAACTCTTGGCAAGGACTGATGATCTATCTTCTTTATATTGCATATATTATCTGGGTTCCAATTGCTTGGTATAGAGAAGGTCATAGTACGTGGAGACTTCTATCTGAGGTTTTTCCACTAGTTATTGGCGCAGCACTTCTAGCCCAATATGTTGCTTCTAAGAGTTGCAAACGAAAGTAGATTACTGATTGATGTATGAGCTAGAGACTTTCGAGCTTTGCAATTATTTGTTCCTGAGCAACCTGCTGGTACATTTCAACAGCTGTTTCAACTCCATGTTCAAAACCAGAAATCCTAGCGACTGACAAACGTTCTATCTCACGATATCTAAGCCCTTCATCATCGTAAAATCTTCTAGGAATCTTATCTACTAATGCTAGTTCAATGCCATTAAACTCTATTTCTAAAAGCTCACTAAAAGCCTTAGAATTGATTATGTAATCGGTTGTGTGAGAACTTGCTAGATCACTGCTATCAGCAACAAATCCTTTTGCTACAATTGGATCTATAATTGCAGCGCCTAAACGTACGCTCTCAACTCGCTGTAATTCACGTTCACCAACCAAGGGGATGGTATCACCACTGGTAGAAGTTGCATCGATGAATTCATAAACATTCTTAAAACCACTTCTTAAAAATCGTATATTAGTAATTGTACCTATAAAAAATGAGAATCCAGTATCTATACCTTCTGCAAACTCTAAGATCTCGTCCTGTTCCATGTCCATCTGTTTCGCTATATTTTCAATCCAATGAAATATATCCTTACTCAATACTTTTTTAAGATTAGGGTTCTTGTGAATAATGTTGGCCCCTAGTTCATGCGGATTAACTAGACCGCTTTCTAAAGTGTCGGCTGCGAGTAATGTAAATTCAAGCTCATTAGGTGTTGGTATACCGTGGTGATTTTGTTCAAATGACATTAGATAGTTATAACATAAATTACTGTGATAACCATGAGAGGAACAAAAATTCATATATCAATTGATAGATTCTTAGTTAATTGTATAATCAATGTAGATGAGTGAGTTGCATAATTCTTTCAAGGGAGTAGGGGATGATATATTGTTTTTTGAAACTGGCAAACCCAGGGCAACTACAATTAGAGAAGTTTTTGGAACAAAGCAAACTATAATTCAAGAATTTCTCGCTACTATGCAAGAACATGACATGCCAGGGGCAACGGAACTACCAATACTTCGAGCAGAGATTCCGATAAAATCAAATGGATTATTGGGAGTTATGGGTGTGAACTCTCGGATACATCAGATAGATTATAAAAGAGGGTACTTGATTGGTACCGACGCTTTGGGTGATATAGTTCATTCTGATTTTACATTTACGATTTGCAATCGTATTTATTTATGCGAGGATCGTATGCTAAGAATTACTGCTCCACAGTTTGATCTAGATCAACAACAAAACTTTAAGAATTTTACTGGTTTTGAGATTTTCACCGGAGAAGAAGTACCACACAAAATGATGCCGGGTGAGCGACCTGAAGATTTTGAACCAGGTAATCGACCGTTGACATTTAGGTTTGTTGCAATTGAACAGTTAATCCCAAAAATCAGAGCGAAGTATCTACCGATAAAATCTTAGCTAATGAACATTGTTGATAGCGTTAACTCGTTAGGTCTACCAAAAGGAGAGTACCTGGTTTTTGGAAGTGGGCCAATGTCACAATATAAGATTCGTGAGTCAGAAGATATTGATTTATTTGTATCAAATAAGCTTTATCAAAAACTCAAGGCAGATGGCTGGGAGGAAATGGGAAAACTAGCTTCAAATAATCTTCGATTATCTAAATTCAATGTTGAGATTTTTAAAAGTTGGAATTTTGGTGCTTATAGACCTGAATTTAAAAAAATAATTGCTACGGCTGAATATGTCGATGATGTAGCTTTTGCACCACTTAGTGAGGTGCTTAAGTGGAAGAGTGCTTTTGGCCGCCCAAGAGACTTAGACGACATTAAACTAATTAATCGCTACTTAAAAGTTTAGTTTTTAAGAGCTTCCATCACTATTGGTCTTGCACTCATGTGCCACGAACTTTCGACTAAACGTTGATGCCAAAAATTATAACGGTTCTGTTGATCTTGTAACGACTTAGGAACTAAGTTTCTTATACTCTTAATATTCATATCTTTGAGTTTACCTTCAATATATAAGAATGTTTCCAGCTTAGGTTCGTCAGTGTAATCAATTGACAGGGGATTAATCTCATCTTCTTTTATTGTCTTGGCAGAAACTAAACGTTTTAAGTCCATAAAACGGACCAACCCCGCTAGACCAAGATGATTTAATCCAATTGCCATTTCTAAACTTAAATGTGGGTTATCTATTTCTTTAACATCAATTAGTAGCTTAGTTAGATCTTCTACAGTTTTCTTAGAAGTTTCATGATAATTTACATATTCTCGAGCGATGCTTCTAACTGTACTCGTAGGATCTTCAATATTTACATTCTCTTTCATCTGGTGCACTAATATATCATTTAAATGTTTTGCAGCACCACCACCTTTTGGTCCGTAGCTACCTAAAACTAATGCTTCTGTAATCTCACCCAAGCTGACTGCAAAGAACCCGTCTCTTTGTTGGATGAGGCTTAACCTCACCAACGGGTCATCGACTATTGGAGGATCTAGTTTGGTTTCCTGATTTTTTGACATAATAAACAATTATCGAACTGATCGACAATATTTACAAGCGTAAGTATTTTAACTTGAAGAGAATCCTGTTGAATACTTGTGCTTGCAAATATATTATAAAATTGTGTAAGCTACCTATTATGTCAAAATATCCAGGTGAATCTTTTGAAGGTAAAGAACGACCCACAGACAAAAACGCAGCAGAACTTGTTGTTTTTGAGGCCGAACAAATTCTATCTAATAGATACTTCAGATCTTTAATTGAATATAGGCGAAGGAGATTTGCAGCAACTATAGGACCTATGGCCCTGGAATGTTCGATTTCACTTGGTTTTTCAATGAGTGGTATGTTCTTAGCTATAGAGTATATCCCGACTCGTAAAGATAACGATATTAAGTAGTAGCTCTACTAGAAATTTTCTTCAGATACTGAGTCAAGCCCAATATACCAAGCCTCGGGATTGTTACTTGGAACGACCATACTACCACAATGGATTCGATCAAAGGTGACGGTCTTAGGTAATCTAACTGTATCAAACACTGCTAGTTCTGAAACTTTTGAGACTAGAGAGAGATGATGTTGATTCTCACTTAGTAGCCATCTAAATTCTGGTATGTCTGCCATTATCTCAATTTGAGAATCGCTCAACCCATAAATGCCAAGTATATTTTTAGTTTGGGATTTCAGATACTTAGTAAAATCTTCTATCCCTGGAGTAGAATCTAATTTTAAACCTAGAGTGCTATTGTCATTACCAAATAAATCTATAGCCTCAACGCCCAGGGTCATATCTTTTGACTCTATTCTCGACATAAGCAGAGTTGAAAATAGATTGCTAATATCCATATAGAGCATTGCTTTATCAAATTCAATCGGACTATTGTCTACTAGATACTCACATAATCTACTCGGAGAGATATAAAGGAGTGTTAGATGCAGTGTATCGACTGGAGTAGCTTGTGGGTATTTTTGCAGGAATTCTTGTTGTAATTCTCTTAAATTGGTCTCGTCGACTGGTCGCGGAGCAAGGTTTGGGTAAAATGATCCTGAATCACCCCAACTTACCAAAGACTCTCGATATGACATATTTTCGGTTATCATTGTCTGCAAATTTAAACTATTTAGTTTTATTATAAGACTTTAAACTAAAAGAAAACAATAATGTTTAGCCGAAATATCTTATATTTCTGCTTATTTTGCAATAACTAAATCTTGGGATAAGCACAAATTGCGCAACTCATCATCGATTTCATCACTATACAGCTTAATATGTGCTTGTTTTATCGGTAATTTATCAGAAGTTTTAATGTCCCAAAGATCAACTGTAGATGCATTAGTCCAATAGCCATTCGAAAAGATAGCTTCTTTTTCTTGTGAGACCTGAAGATCGATGTTTAATATCCCTATAGAAGCGATATATAAACCAGCTTCAAACCTTGCTAAGTCTAAAAGTTTGATCGGCAACTTCACAGCTTCGTGTTTAGATCTGTTTTTGGCCAAAGCAAACATAGCTGTATAAAACTCATTTGCAACCATCTGATCTTCAATAAGACGGTTACTTTCTGATATTTTATACTCGCTCTTTGGAATATATGCGGTCTCTAAGTAACTCATGCGTGAAACATAAAATAACATATAACTCTCAATTACGCAATAAGTTCATCCGTTAAAGTCTGGCGTCCAATCTAGATAACTTCTTTCAAAGCTAAATATGCTAACTGTTCCTCAGCATAAGTAGGTATGTGACCTTCGTAACCCTCGTCTAAGAAACTTGCTAATGCTAGCGCAACATCCTCTTCGGCCGATGTTGTTTTTGGTTTTTCCATTATTGTTTTCTTTTAGTTGAAAGTCTTCTCATTGTGTATAAATTATATCAAAAATTAATAATTTAACCGATACTGCCAATGCCACGGTTCATATCTAATACCATCGGGGTTGTTGGGTGGATATGACTCATAAAACCCAAGATTATTCGCGTTCTTAGTTAGCCATTGATATTCGACGCAATCTTTAAAATCTTCTGGATCCGCAGCGCTTGGCTGTCCATTAATATTTGAAATATCTATTGCTGTTTCACTGGCTGAGCCATGTTGCGAATACCCAGGGAGAGCTGCGCCTTTAAGCGTTTTAGTTATATCAAAATTATAAGTGTTTACTAATAAACCAATTAAAATTGTAATTTGGTATGCGGTAGATCGATAACCTGATCCGACCAACAGCGTTCGTCCAGGATTATCTTTAGTGAATTGTTGATTCATTCTCATAAAAGCCTCATATACTGGGGCAGGAAGATATTGATAAGTCCTTGTGGAGTTTTTGTCGTCTTGAGCGCTCTGGCTAATATCGACTTTTACAATGTTTTTTGGTACAGATTTATTTGGTATTTTCCTACCCTTGAATCCAAACTGTGTTGGATCTAGCTGAACAATTTTTTTTATAACCCGTGCATTAACTTCATCCGTCAAACTCCACAGATCGTTCATTGACGAGATACGAGTGAGTCTAGCATTTGAAATTTTGTTCATGAGTTTATTTAGTGACTCTTTTTCTTCAGGACTAAAATCCATTAACATACCTGAAGTATAACAAAACAAAAACATTTGGCTCCAGTTGTCAGACATACTGAGAACTAAATATTTTAAAGTCGTACTCGATATCGAAAATAATAAGTTACCAGGATCTGCTATTTTCCAACTATATATGGCTTAAACGAAATAATATTTTTATCATTTTTAGTATCTAAAAGATATTTAAATTATCATTTATTGACGTAGCCGGAATAGTGGATTATTATGCATTTGTAAACTATAAAAAGGAGGAAATTATGGAGATGAATACATGGGACAAAGTGTCTTACTCATTAATGTTAATAGGTGGCCTAAACTGGGGTCTAGTTGGATTCTTCAAATATAATTTAGTAGACAAAATTTTTGGGAGCCACTATAGCTGGGCTCGAGTAGTATACGCAGTGGTTGGACTTGGTGCTGTATACGGATTTTATTCTATGGTCAGTATGATGGCTAAAATGAATAAGAAATAACAAGTTTTTTTGAACTATTAGTAGCCCACTGATCAGGGCTACTTTTTTTTAGAGGCGATTAGCTCTTAAATCTAAGCTATTATCCATGATAGGCATGAGCCGCGCTCTATCTCTGTATTTAAATTGATTGACCGTTACAGTCAACCTTTGATCCAGTACTTGGCTCCGCCTAGTGGACGCATTCAGTAACAACGAAATAGAAATAGGTAATCTAATAAATAGCCAATTATTTCATGCTAATCTAACTATATGACAGACCCTATAAGTGATCTACCAATTGTATTTATTCTTGGACTGTCTGGTGTTGGTAAATCAAAATTAGGGGAGTACTTAGCAGAAGACTCTGATTTTCTTTACATTGAACAGGACAGTACTGAAGGCAATGGAATAGATATTTGGGGACTTAGAAATGACTGGGATAATTATCTTAATGATCATAGTGCGTCTAGTCTTGCTAAAACAATTCGTGAAAAGACAGAGCTAAAGGTCAAGAAGGGAGCGGTATTGACGTTTTCAAGTGTAGTAACACTATCAATTAAAGACATTGAGTGTGCTAAACAATCAGGGATAAATACCATACTTCTTTATGGAACAGATGACGACTGCCTGAATTCATATCTTAAAAGAGAGCAAGAATCGGGTAGGGGATATGGTAAAAATCGTTGGTTAAAATATAATACTGATTCATCAGCTAAGTTCAGCAGCAATGATTATGAACCATTCAGAGAACAAGTATTTGACAATCACGAACACAAGTCTCGTTCATATCTTATTGAGATGGTAAACAACAAGATTAACGAGAGTGGACATAAGGACTATTTAGAGTAGAGCCTCTAGCTAAAGATAGCTTTTAGTTCGTCCTTTATTCTATTAGAAACTTTATTACGATAACGTATTCCCACATTTACATAGACATTTTTTCCGTCTGCATCCTCAATCTCTTTGTTTAGATACTCAATAAGACTATTGTATAGCGACCTTGTATCAATATGAATCTGACCACTCTGAAAAATGTGTCCTAAACCACTATGGCTAGTACTCCAAGAAACCTTCTTTCCACGATAGTGTATAACACCAAGATGGTCATTATGTGCTAAAGAGTGTCGAAAACCTTGCCATACTAACTCAGGGTACTTTACGCCTAACTTTAGTAGTAGCTTTTGTTTCTTTCTTTGACCTCGAAATGTTGTTGAGGCAATCGCTTCAATCGTAGGCATGAGTAATCTTACTGCACCAAAAAAACCAACATGATTGTTATTCTGTGCTTCTTTCTCAATTGCATCAAAATAAATGCCCACATCATTAGTAAGTCTCCCTCTAACTCCCTCAAGATAGTCTTTTTTTAGCATCCTTTGGTAAACAGGTGCTTTTTGCTTATCTATCATAGTTATAGTTTACCAGCAGCCTTATTCAACCTTGCTTCGCTTATCGCTGCTTTATGTATTGGTGCATTGGGCTTGTCCTTGTCAAATATGTATGACAGATAGTGTCTGTCTTTGCCGTTAAAGCCGAATATATTTACGATATTGAATCTACCTTCTGATACTATTGTTGCCAGTCTATCTTCTTCCAATTTACCATCAATGTTACATAAAACAATAAGGTGTCTATTCTCAGCGTAATTTTGACCTTTTGATGATTTACTTCGTACTTGCCCAGCAACTGCATCTTCTAGTGATTTATACTTTTTATCCCTATGCGTAGCTAAGGTTTGTTCGACGTAGATTGCATCACCCTTACCTCGTACTAACCCACCATCGTCGTTATCTAACATTTTTGCAACCAGTAGTTTATCTCCAGTCAAATCCATTAAGGCGATAGCATGGATTATTAACCCGATCCATTCACGTTTGCTCATTCCAGTGTCGGTTATTTTTGAACTATCTTCAATCCAATTTGGGTCACCAATCCCAGGCAATACAAAGTATTTATAAGCTAAAATAGGGTCGATTGAGATGCCTTGCCCCTTTATAGCAATACCTTTTGGTCGCCATGTATAGTCTGCCATTTTAATCTTGCCAACCTATCTATTTTCCTCATAAATATCGTAAAGTAAACTTGCTAATGCCATAGAGTCTTTTCGCATTAACATTTTGTGCCTATTTTTCTCTAGGCTGTCTTTGGCAAGTAAATCGAGAGTATCAATAACATTTTCAATGTCTTTGTCGGACATTTTATCCGCATCTTTACCGAGTATTTTTCTAGCCTCTTCAATGCTGATTACTAGGTTCATGTGTTTTATATATTTGAAACTGCTTTAATGATTTCGTCAGAGTTTGCTTTGCTAGCCATATAGAACTTATCACCGTTATTGTTTAGTTTTTCCCATAGCTTACCTAGCTTATCCTTGTATTGAGAATCTTCATTGCTAAGTCTGTCTTCGCCCTTATATTCAATTACGATGTATTTCCCAGTTTTTGTTTTTACTATAAAGTCTGGATAAAATCTATTTGGCTGCCAACCCTGTAGATAGAAATCTTGTTTCTCTCGACTCCTAAACCACCACAAAATATTTTCCAAACTATCTAATCTAAATGCTAGTTCTGTTTCTTCTCCATTAAGGTATCCAGCTTTTTCAAATAGGTGTTTTTGAAAGTGTTCTTCCGTATTACGTGTCAATAGTGTTGATACAGGCGGATTACTATCGACATGTATGATAAAAAGTATAAAGATTTTAGGGCAAAGCAAGAACAAATCAAAACAAAGCTATCTAACCTTGAAAATGCAGATGAGACTTACTACCTCACGGTTACGTCTCTGTTACAGCTAGCATCTAAAGCACCTGAATTATTTAAGCGTTCTGAAATGCAACAAAAGCGTGAATTACTTCAACTAACACTTCAGAACCTTGTTTTAAAGGGCGAAAAGTTAGAATTTAATCTGTTAAAGCCATTTGATTTATTATTAGACTTATCAAAAACAGGTTTATGGCTCCGGAGGTCGGACTCGAACCGACAACCTCGAAGTTAACAGCTTCTTGCTCCACCATTGAGCTACTCCGGAATATCTTGATCAGTCTTATTTTAACTTTTTCTCTATATTCTGTATAGACTAAAATTTCAGTATACTAGAAAGTATGGAAGGGTGTCCGAGTGGTTTAAGGAGCACGCTTGGAAAGCGTGTATACGGGCAACTGTATCGCGGGTTCGAATCCCGCCTCTTCCGCCAGTTACAAAGTTAGCTAACTGTGTACTATAATTTAATGAAATATGAGCGATATCGAGAAATTTAACGGAATGGTTCGAGGAATCACCAATGAACCATTACTTGGACCTAGGCAGGGAAATTTCATAGATGCATCAATTTCTCGACTGGCTAATGGCCCTCAAATGAGTAGAGATGACATAGTGATTGCCAGATTGCTTTTTAAGATTCTTTTTGAAGAAGGAGAAGACTATCTATAGCTAGGCGAGTATTTGTTTGTTGACTCTGTGGAGCGCAATCGCGCCAGGAATAACTGGTAACCAAAATGTGAAGAACCTGTAAATTAAAGTTGCAGCTGCAGCGTCCGGTAAGCTTAGGTGCAGCGCATGAAGACCAATTACTAAGACAGCTTCTGTAGCTCCAAGACCACCTGGAGTTGGTGCCCCACTGCTTACTAGTGACGAGGTAACATAGAGTACAAAGATAGCGATTATAGAGGCCGAACGATGGATAGCAATAACTGAGAGAAATAGTACAGCAGTTGAAGTAATCGTAACACCAAGTGAGCCACCAAGTAGTATTCCAAGTTGTCTAGGATCTTTGATGCTTCTAAGACCAGTCCAGGCTTCAAACAAAAACGCTTTTACTTTTTGTCGATACATCACGATTACAATAATAAAAGCCACTAAAATGCCGATTATTAAATAAAATTTCCAACCACTTAAATGATAAGAGTGAATTTTATTAAAATAATGAACTAATGTAATTGGCGAGATGATCGCTACCATCACAATAGTTGAAACCACGCCAAATATAATTGGGATTGTCGACATGGCTAGCGCCTTTGCTGGAGGTTCGCCAAGTTTCTTATAATAGCGACTGGTTAAATTAACGCCACCAACACTAAAGGGCAGGAAATGATTAATAAACGATCCGGCAAAATCTAAGTAGGCAATTTCCGAGATTTTACCTAAGTAATTACCAGCAGTAAATTGAGTAATTGCAGAGGCCAAGAACGACATACAAGTGACTGCTAAGGCTAGTAATAACCACAGCCATGAAGCATGCCAAATAACTGTGAAGGTATGTTTAAAAGCACCTAGTTGTGGAAGTAGGTAATAGATTCCAATTAGTAAGACAAAGAGTAGCAATACTCTCGTAAAACTAATCGTGCCTTTTTTTCTGGTAGATTTATCATTTTTCATTTTCAATTTATTATACACGGCCTTGAAAAAATATTATTACAACTTTAGGCTAAATATGAGATAGTTTAAGTTAGATTATGAGTTTGAAAATCTATTCTTGGAACGTCAATGGTATTAGAGCAGTTTGGAATAAAAAACTGATGCTACCGTTTATTGATAAAGAGCAACCAGATATTTTGTGCATGCAAGAGACTAAGGCGACAAAAGAACAAACTGAAATCGTAGTTCCTGGGTACATTGAGTTTTGGAATTCGGCCAGCAAAAAAGGTTATTCTGGAACTGCAATATTTAGTAAGATTAAACCTCTTGGTGTTACATATGATTTTTCTGATGAGATTAATAAGAAATATCAGTTGGTTGATTTAGCATCACGGAATAGTAACGATGAAGGTCGAGTAATAACTGCTGAGTTTGATAAATTTTTCTTAGTAACAGTCTACACTCCAAACTCAAAAGGCGATCTAAGTAGGTTGGACCTAAGGTACGATCACTGGGACAAAGCTTTTTTAGCTCACTGTCAGTCTTTAGAAAAAACTAAACCTGTAATTTTTTGTGGAGACTTAAATGTTGCTCATACCGCCGATGACATTGCTAACCCCAAATCTAATGAGGGTAAGAGTGGCTATACCAAAGAAGAAAGAGAAGGTTTAGATAATTACATCAACGCCGGATTCATCGATAGCTTTAGACTATTTAAAACTGGGAATGGTTATTACACCTGGTGGAGCCATTGGGCAAATTCCAGGGAACGAAACGTTGGATGGCGGATAGACTATTTTCTAGTTTCGAAAGCTTTAAAATCTAAAGTTATGCAGGCTGAAATCCACCCAGACGTTTTTGGATCTGATCATTGTCCAGTCAGTATAGTGTTGGATGTATGAACGACCATTGGCTAAAACAAACTGTAGTCGCGCCGCTATTTGATAAGTTGCTTTGGAGTCGGCCTGAGAATAAACTTCACTCCGGACGAGTTTTAGTAATTGGAGGCAGCATAGGTGGATTTTCAAAAACCGTTAATAGCTATGGCAAACTTCTTGGTGCTGGAGTCGGGCAGGTGACAGTGCTACTACCTAAAGCGGTACAGAAAATTATCGGCCATATCTCCAGTGACGTTATATATTGTCCGAGTACCGACAGCGGTAGTTTTAGCTCGGAAGCCCTAGCTGAAATGTTAGATTTGAGCACTTCAGCTGATGGCATATTCCTAAGTGGTGAGCTTAGCAATAACTCGCAGACGCTAGTGACAATAGAAAAGTTAGTTAGTAGTGTGAGCAGCCCAATAATTGTCGCTAACGATAGTTTTGATTTACTACTTCACTACGATGCAAATCTAATAAAAAAAGAAAACTTCATATATATTGGATCGTTAGATAAAATCCAAAAACTATTTAGTAAGTTAAAGTCTGCCAAGCCAATAACTTCTAATATGGCACTTAGTAATTTAGTCGAAGTTCTCGTAGAGTTTACCTTAAATAATAGACTTTCGATTGCTACAAGACATTTGGATTTCGTGATTATCGCAGTAGGTGGCAAAGTAGTGACAACTAAAATTGCAACGGACAAGGATAGATCTATTGATGAGCTAGTTCATCACGTAGTTTGTTGGATAGTTCAAAATCCAAGTCAAAAACTCGAAGCACTTAGTTGTGCCGCAGTTACATATCAAAGTTGAGTATCTGGTGCCGCGGGAGAGAATCGAACTCTCACAAAGTTGCCTTTACGGGATTTTGAGTCCCGCGCGTCTACCAATTCCGCCACCGCGGCAGATGTTAACTCTAATGTATACTTTAGTAGGTAGACAACCTACATTGTACTATAATTATATCTGTTAAAGCTATCCTAAAGATATGAATAATGACAAACCAGACGATAATCCTCTTAAAGACACCGATGCAGCGGCCATTGATTTAATTAGGCAAAAATTAGACAGGTTATATGCTAAGCCCGAACCAATCAGAGTAGCTCAACAAACAGCAATAACATCAGCTCATCCACAATCCTTTAAAAACAAGCCCTCAGTTCATGAGGAGTATATGAACAAGCTAGTTAATTCTGGTAAGTTAGTTTCTGAAATTCAAACAGAATGGCATAAATACTACCTCAGTCTTGACGATGAACAGAAACGTCAGGTTTGGAATGAGTTTTATCAAAAAAATACTATTGATGGCCGAAAGGTTGATCATCCTAAAGAGTTTGAAACTATAATCCGTGAAGAAGATAACGACGACTATCTAAAAAAAAAGCGAAAGCCAAAAAAACCACTAACAAAAAGAAGACACTTAGTTAAATCGATTGTTTTTGGACTAAGTATCGGGATTTTGTGTATTCTTATTTTCTTATTTGGATTTTTCAATGAAGTTTTTATCGCTCCATTTATAACTCCCTCAAAAAACCTAAGTGTCGACTCGATTATTGTTAGTAACGCTACAGTTGATGTTAGCCCAAATCCAGTAATTATTATTCCTAAGATTAATGTTGAAATACCAGTTGTCTACACCGTACCAACTCTTAATGAATCAGCAATTGAAACCGGGCTACAACTTGGAGTCGTTCATTATGCCAATACCGCCTATCCAGGGCAAAATGGAAATGGGGTGATCTTCGGCCACTCAGCAGGAAACATCTTTAGCCCAGGACTGTACAAGTATGCCTTCTCACTACTACATTATCTGCAAATAGGGGACACTTTTACGATAAACTATAAAGCTAAATCCTATACCTACCAGATCTTTGCTAAATACATCGTCGCACCAACCGATGTCTCTGTAGTAAATCCGGTGGCAGGTCATCCGGCGACATTTACGTTAATTACTTGCGACCCACCAGGACTAAGTACTAATCGACTTATAATTCAAGCTGATCAAATTAATCCTAACCCGGTACTAAACACGATTACTAGTTCACCAATTAGTATCAGTAGTCTACCAACAACTCTACCTAGTGAATCACCAACTCTCTGGAGTAAATTCATTGATTTCTTCTAGTGCTGATTAGCTACCATTCCAGCTCGATTTAATATCCAATCAGTGCTAGTTTTATCGTAGTTTAGATAATATGTGGCATTAGCATTTGGGCTAAATATTCCATTGAATAAGTTGTTAGCGCTGGCGATATTGAAGATATTGGTTCCATCAAAGTCAAAAACGATCATTTTACCAGAGCTAAATGATATTAACCGGTTATCGTCCATCCAAGAAGCTGGATTAGGACTTTCTAGAGACGAGGTCAGTTGATAGCGGTAGTGATCTTGAGTTTCAATATCATAGACCGAGAAGTTACTTCCAGCTTGTAGTGAGATATATCGCTGGCCGGTGGAGTTAGAAACAGTTAGCGGTTGAATGTTATTTACCATTAGAGTAAAGGGGGTAGGTATCTTATTGTCGGCTGATTTTTGGTTGGCTAGATCCCGGTAGATATAGTCATAGATTCCGCCACCCCCAACTAGGTAGTAGTAGTGACCACCATAGGATGAGATGTGCAGCATATATATATTGGCCTGTGGGACATTTTTGACTAGATAGGACTTAGTTAAATTACTAAACTTAATCGATGTTTGACTAGTGCTAGTACCATCTGCAGTAGCATATAAGAATTTGTTGGTTCCATAATAGGCATAATTAATTACCTTAGACAGTATTAGTGTGGTTGTTTTATCAGCTTCATTACCAACGTATAAATTTCCAGTTGAAGCATCAAGTAGTAGTGGAGTATTAAACTGAGAATTAAGTAATTCTGCACTTGTAAATGAGGTTGTAAATGTCTGATTGAGGTTATAGCTATTTGCTGGAACTAGGTAGTTGAAAACTATATAGTTAATCGTACCGTTATATTGATCTTCTAACAATATGTCTTGATTATCCGATGCCCATTGGACTACCGAAAAAGTATTAGCCCCTGCAGTACTGACAAGTACGCTGGTGGGAATAGTGACAGTGGTGACCGGAGTCTTTATATTGGTTGTGTCGTAAACATCAAAACTATTTGCAGTAGTTGCACTGGTTACCAGTAGCCAGTGTTGATTTGGGGTTTGAGTAAAGACTTGGGGTTGAGATGTATATTTAGCAATTGAACTAACTAGCGGTTTGGTTGGAACCAGTAGTGGGTAATTAAGTTCGACCACATTACCCCCTAACAGAGCAACATTAGTAGTCCAAGTGTCATAGCCTGGAGCATATAAACTAATTCCATAATTGCCAGATCTTAGCTCAAATCTGGCATTAGTTTTTGTAGTGTATTTACTATTAATATAAATACTAGCTGATGCCGGAGTTGAGTTAATAAACATTAGACCATTTTGAACTATTTGTCCCGTTTTAGTGTTAATGGTGTATCCAGCGGTGATTAGAGAGAGAATGAGAGTGCCGAGAATAATTATTACCGCACTTAAGAAGAAACCAATGAATAGTCGAATATTGTACGATCGTTTATTGCTAGGGTCTAGAAAATCCATATAATTCTTTAGCTCATATTATTATAAACCGTTGGTGTATATTTGTACCATAACATAAAAAATGATTTTCATCAGTTTAAGTTTTGACAAAACTTACTAAAAGTAGTATAATTATAATTAAGCATCAAAAATATGGAGCAGTGGACTATGAGTTTTGAAAACAACGACTCAAAAATAAATGTTGAAGCTTCTTATTCGCTAGACACGTATAGACGATTAGCTATGCAACTACCGAAGTTATATGATGCGTACGAATTAATGGTTAACTCACTAAACCAATCTTCAGATACTGAAAAGGGTATTACACATATTGAGATGAAAGATTTTATCGATCTTGGTTTCGTGTGGCTAGAAGCAGATAGCGATAAAGTAGCATATGTGGAACGGGCCATAAAAGCTGATCCAGAGTCAAAATTTATTCTCGTTGCAACTCCAAATAGACTTGTTAGCTCATCAGATTTAAAAGAAATGGCTAAACAATTTGGAGTAGACAAACCATACAGAGCTTTCATTGCTAATGAACTATATGATCAATATACTCCAGAAGAATTATCCGGTAGTTTTTCTGATGATAGTCCAATACGATTTATCCTTATACCAAACAAGTTTCCTAAATATTACACTGGGACAACAAAAGAACAACGACATGAATTACTTCGACTACAGATTGAAAAACCTTTCCTAAGAATTCCTAGTGTAGTCGAAGCAGTTGCATATTGGTACGCACTACAATCTCAAGGCGAAATACTAGTTGGGCCTGGAACCTATGAGAAAACCTATATTAGACACTTCGACCTTCCTGAACGACGCAATCATACTAATTTGTTTGTTCCTTACACGTTCATTGGTAATACTGGTAGTCCTCACTTACATGAATCATTTGTTCGCAACTATGGCAGTAGCGCTCGGATTGCAGTAGGTTAAGTGTCGGAGAGTTTTCCTGATTGAAATAAATAGACATAACCATTAAACTATAGAATATATAAAATAGGCAGCTTTTACATTTAAGGATTAAGGTGCGGAATCCAAAAATTATCATTCTTAACGGGAGACAATATGATGCCATAACAGGCAAGCCTGTTAGTGGACCGATGCAGGATATAATTAAACCAAGCCTGGCTAATCCTAAACCTCTACCCGGTCAAGCTTCAACAAAGCAGTTTATCGATAATTTCTCAACTGCTGCAAATCTAGCTCCTAAGTCCGAGCCTCCAAAACCAATAAGTAGTGGTGGCTTCGTCCATCCTCATCATCACCGTGCAGAAGATGCCAAGCGAGTTCAGTTGAAGTCAAAAACCCTGATGCGCCAACAACTTAACAAACCATCTCTAGCGCCACAATCAATTGTTCAACCTATTCGAAAGTCTAGCTACGTAAAACGTGGTGATAGCCCAATTTTGAATCGAACTTTTGTTCCAGATTCAGTCAGAAGCTCGGTCGTTGCTAGCGCTCAAACCATTAAAGACAAAGCCGCTGAGGTAGTTAGTAATCTCTCAGCTGAACCAGCTGTTGTTACGAACTCTGTTCACGATCGAATTATTCAAAAGATAGAGGAAAGTAGTGATGATCAACTATACCAAGTAGCTGCTAGTAATATGGATGAATCAAAAGTTCAAAAGAAGCCTAAAAAATCTTCCAAAAAACGTCACTTTCGCATAAAAACTTTGTACATTAGTGGTGGAATATTGCTACTGCTTCTGATTTTGGTCGGCGGTGGTTTTTACTTTAAATACAATATTGAACTAAGCTACGCTAATGAGCGAACAGGCATTAGTGGATCATTGCCTAAGTATTTACCACTAGGCTATAAGCTATCTAAGTTTACCTACTACAAAACTGGCAACAGCGGCTCAATAATTTTGGAGTATCATCCAGTTCATAGTCTACTGAGTAAATATCTATATATTAACGAAGCCGGTAGTAACCTAGATAACGGTGGGCTACTAGCAACAGAAGTAACTCCAGTTGCACATAATAATTTTGAAACAATTTCAGTCAATGGTCTGAGTGTCTACCATTTTGGCAATCAATTTGTTTGGGTTAATGCTGGGATGCTTTATGTAATGACTGACCAAACAGGCTTAAACCAAGAAACGATTACCAAAATAATTAGCTCTATATAAATCTTTCACTAAACTTTATAATGTAGTAGATGAAGCCTACTAGAACTAGATTTGCTCCAAGTCCAACTGGAGCCTTACATGCTGGGGCTATTCGAACAGCGCTATTTGCATGGCTGGTAGCTCGACACGATAGTGGTAAGTTTATTCTGAGAATTGAAGATACCGACCAAGTTCGTAATGTCGAAGGTTCAATTGATAATATTACTGATAGCTTAAAGTACCTCGGCTTAACCTGGGATGAAGGTCCAGATGTTGAGGGCCCATTTAAGCCATATATTCAAAGTCAGAGATTAGATATCTATAAAGATTGGGGTAATAAACTAATACAAAAGGGCAGAGCCTACGCTGACCCATATACAAAAGAAGAGCTAGATAAACTTCGTGACCAGGCCAAGCTAGATAAAAAGCCATTTTTGTTTAGAGACCATCGACCGGATAATCCAACTAAGTGGGATGGATCACAGCCACTGAGATTTAAGTCCGAGCCCAAGGTATATAAGTGGAGCGATTTAGTTATGGGAGATTTAAGCGCTGGGCCAGAGTCAGTTGATGATTTTATTCTGATCAAATCTGATGGTTACCCAACTTATAATTTTTGTCACGTCATTGATGATTATTTAATGAAGATCTCACATGTTATTCGCTCACAAGAATTTCTACCTAGTGTTCCAAAATTTTTAAACTTGTATGAGGCACTTGAAATTACACCACCACTTTTTGCCACGCCACCGCCAGTACTCAACCAAAACAATAGTCGAAAACTCAGTAAACGCGAAGGTGCTAAGCAAGTTTTAGATTACAAAAAAATGGGAATCTTACCCGAGGCAATGATTAACATGATTGCAAGTCTTGGCTGGAACGATGGAACAACTGATGAAATTTATAGCCTCAAACAGCTAATTGATAAGTTTGATTTAAACCGAGTTCAAAAAAGTGGTGCCCATTTTAATGAAGACAGGTTGTTTTGGCTAAATGGTCACTATATTAGAAATCTGAGTGATAAACAGTTGTTTGATCATGCCGCTAGCTATCTCCCTAAAAGTTCAAAAAACTTTGATGATGAACATAAACTATCGGTGCTAAGCCTGGTTAAAGAAAGGCTTAAATATTTTGATGAGATTCCTAGCTTAACTAATTTTTTCTTCGAAGATCTACCTATTGATCCTAAATTAATTACTGACAACAAAATCTTAAATAAGTTTGAATCTAGTCAATTAGTAGAGTGGCTAGGAGTTTGTGTAGATAAGCTTGAGGATTGCGATTTCAAACTGTCTAGTTTAGTTGATTGTTTGAATCAATTACTAGTTGAGACCAAACAAGAACCTAAAGTTTTATTTAGCTTAATTAGAATTGCTACTACCGAAGCACCGGCCTCACCACCTTTGGCTGAGACTATGAATTTACTTGGCAAAGATAAATCGCTGGCTCGAATTAGTAGCTTAGTAAAATCTCTTAATGTAGCTTAATATACGTATCTTCGTCTAACTCAATAATTTTTGATGTAGTTTTTCGCTTAATTAGCAGCTTTTTAACACCGGTTTTTGATTTTGTCGTCTTAGTCTCAATCATGGTCATTCTAGTTCTGATGTAGTGGCCTAAATCTTTAACAACTACGTCTTTATCTATTGTCTTGGATCTAATGTTGGATTTAGCAGTATAGATAATACTAGGGTCAACCTCGTTGGAGCGAGTTGCATATTTAGCTCGGCTGCTACTGATAATATCAACCGCATTATTGTTATCGATCGCAGGTAGATTAATAGTCTCAGCCGTAAAAGCTGGCACTCTTTGGCCATCAACTATCATATTAACGGCAATATGGCGATTGTGTAGATGTACTAAATCATGATCGGTAAATGTCGGTTCAAAATACTTTGCCATTGACTTAGCATCATTAGCGCTCAACCTAAAGGCTACCATGGATCCCACGTTTCCAAACACCGCTTCTTGAACACTTGAACTCATTTGATCAATATACTGGTTAGCTACAGTTAGTATCAAGCCGTATTTACGAGCCTCACTTAAAATTGCTGTAAATGAATCGGTGGCAAAGTTTTGAAACTCATCAACGTAGAGATAGAAGGGAATTCGCTGATCAATATCTTCTATATCGGCTCTACTCATAGCTGCACGTTGAATCGAAGATACTATCAGAGCTCCTAGTAACGCTGCGTTTTCCTCACCGATTAAACCCCGAGATAAATTAACAATTAGGATTTTGCGTTGATCCATAATCTCCCGAATATTAAAGCTACTCTTGGGATGACTGATGATATTTTTAATTATTGGGTTAGTGGTAAAGGCACCAATTTTATTCAATATCGGCTCAACTGCTGTTTGGGCATAGTTTAGATTCCATTGTTCAAATTCGTCACTCCAAAACTTAGCTATAACTTTATCCTCAACATGAGCTATAACTTCGTTTCTAAAAGCCACGTCAAACAGTAGTCTAGGAATATCTAGCATTGTAGCGTTTGGATAATCCAGTAGTGCAAGAATTGAGTTTCTAAGGATATATTCCAACCGTGGGTTCCAGCCCTCAAAAATTGGTTTTAAAACGTTAATTAGCTCACTACAAATATGGTTTTTGTGCCGTGGATCAAATACTTCAAGTGGGTTAAAAGCTACTGGGTAATCAATGTCAGCTGGATTAATATAGACCACGTCATCAATTCGGTCTTTTGGAATTCGTCTTAGGATATTAACCGCATAGTCTCCATGAGGATCAATTATCGCAAAGCCGTAAGGGCTGTTGATATCACAAATTGTAAGAAGCTCGAGCAGTGCTGACTTACCAACTCCAGTCTGACCTAAAATATATAAATGACGATTACGATCTGAGCGGGGGAAGCCAAAGACGGTTTTATTACCCCGATAATTAGTAAAAGCAACGGGAGAGACCTCACTTTTCATGGCCTCAGGTGTATCATCTTTCAAAGTTGGTAGATTAGTTGGCGGTTCAACTACCTTGGAATTAGCCCAACTAATATTTGCAGTATCGATTACTGAATGAGGTAAGTGATAGATTCCTGCTAGTTCCTCAGCGTTCAATATCGAAGTGTAGTGTGATGGAATCCTCTGGTGATAATCACTAATATATTCATCTTTCTCACCTAAGTAAACTTGTTTAAATTGATTGAAATTAGCAGTATTAAACTGCATGAAAGCAGCAGTGATGGCTTGAAGTCTAATCTTAGCCTGAATTAGCTTAGCGTCACCACGGTAAACTATTCGAATAGTGGTCTGAAAGGCTGGCTTATCGTTTTTAGTAATCACTGCCTTAGAGCGCTCTAGGCTGACATCACTAGCTTTAAGATCGCTCGGTGAAACGCCAAGTATAGTTTTTACCAAAGAGGGTGAAGGGTTTTTTAATGACTGCGAGTATTTAGTAGCGTCATTATGCCACTGCGAATAGGCTGGTGAGATTATAATTTGAATCCAAGCTTCTTCCTTCTCGCCAAATTCGGACAAGGTAGCAGTTAGTGACAGCAACGGATCAACTTTAAATTCCGAGCCGGATTTGATTGGCAGGTAATCGTCTTTATCTAGCCTAACCTCCGAAATAAGTTGAGATCGGGCTGGTTCGAGATTAACGTAATCTTTAATTTCGATAATCTGCACAGTCGGATACTGTGAATATATTTGTTCCTCAATAAATTGCCTTAGTGGCATTGGAACCCAAATATAAAAGCCAATACTGTGATCAATAACCGCAATCTCTAGGCTAATTCGATGTTCATGCTTGCTACTTGCAATAATATTATTGTTAAGTAGTGAGAAAAGGGCTGTGTAGAGATATTCTGCAGAATCCATTAACTTATCACTAGTTCGGGGAACTCGAAGTAGCAGGAGTTGTCCCTTAGCTTTTCTATCGATATTAATGCGTCTTTTTTGCATAAACCTCTTTGCTTGTGATTATACAAAAATAACCAGTTTAATTAAAGATTAGTGATTTTAATACAGCTTACTGTTAAAATAGTACCATTAGCGTTTTATAAGGGAGAAGTTGCGACTTGGTGTCTAAAAACATATGAAAGATCTGACTAAACTACATAAACTAAGACGAAAAATCCCCAAAGCCGATCTAAACTTTACTATTGATGAAGATGATAAGTTAGTTGAGACCGCAGTTGCCCCAGTTGTTAATAGTAGCAGAATAAAAAAACTGTTTGCTAAGCGAAAAAACCTAACTCGCCGACACTATATTTATGGTGGAGTCGGACTACTAATTCTGGCGATTTTAATTGCATTTTTTGTAACTTCCAAGCCTGCAAATAAACAAGTAGTCATCCATATTCCAAAGAAAAAACCAGCTGTTGTAGTCCCAAAACCAATAATTTATTATTCAGCTCTTAGTGGTGCGGCAGTTACTCAGGCTCAATCTGAGCTACCAGTTACTGGCGTGATGATTGAAAACAGTGATGATGCGAGACCGCAGTCTGGCATGAGCCAAGCTGGGGTTATTTTTGAAGCTTTAGCTGAAGGTGGAGTCACACGGTTTTTGGTGTTATATCAAGAAAATGAACCAACTTCGGTTGGACCGATCAGAAGTGCTCGGCCATACTTTATAGACTGGGATCTGGGTTTTGATGCTACTTATGTCCATGTTGGCGGTAGTCCTGATGGTCTTGCACAAATTCAGACCGACAAGGTTAAAGATATCAATGAATTCTATTATGGTGGTGATTTCACTAGGATCACTAGTAGAGAAGCCCCTCATAATGTCTATACTTCAATGAACACAATCCTGACTCTTGAGACAAGACTTGGTTATAACACCTCGACATTTACTGCTTTTCCACGCAAACTTGATCAGCCCGCTAAAACTCCAACTGCGACTGATCTAAACTTCACTATGTCATCAGCCGATTTTGCAGTTAATTACATGTACCAAAAAACAACCAATAGTTACTTAAGATCTGAGGCTGGTTCACCGATGATTGATGCGGCTACTAACACTCAACTTAATCCAAAAGTAGTAATTGCAATTGTCGTACCTTGGACTGATGGAGCTCTCGACTCAAGTGGCGCCTACTACACTGACTATTCTGACATTGGTAGTGGTGATTGTTATGTCTTCCAGGATGGGACGGTAACCACTGGAACTTGGAGTAAAACAAGTCCTACCAGCCAAATAACATTTACTAATTCTGCTGGTACGCCAATTAAGCTTAATGCTGGTCAAACCTGGATAACTGCAGTAAGTAGTGATAGTGCTGTTAGCTATTAGTCGTTAGACAAATATGTAAGAATATTGTATTATACTCTTCTATGTCGATGTATGAGGAGAGTCCTGATCAGGATGTTAATCTAGTAGCCGAAGGTGCAAATAACGCTTTTATAAAAAGTCTTCTATTCCTTCGCGACGCAGCATATGGGCATTTCATAAATCGATTTAAAGAACCAGATACCTCAACTAAAATTATCGATTCTGACGGAACTATTCATTTCATCAACGTTGATTCAGAAGGTAATGTGCATGATGCTACTGGTGATATAATTTTAATTGATCAGGACCCAGATGAAGCAGTAATTCATATTTGGAAACAAAAAGGTGAAGTCATTATATGGATTGGCAGTGGCTTATTTACAATAGGCGCTCTAATTGCTGCAGTTAATTTTGCTAAATATCGCAAAAATCGTAGAGACTAGTTAGTTTGTAGTAACAGTTACTAGTCTATATAATTAATACTTAGGAAAGTTAAAAATTATGGCTAAAACTCAAGGGCCCTTATCTGGATTTAGAGATTTACTCTCAGAGCAAATGTTAGCTCGAGATGAAATACTGGACAAAATTAAATCGGTTTATGAACTCTACGGCTTTGTACCCCTTAAAACTCCGGCACTAGAATTACTAGCAACCCTAAGTGGCAAATACGGCGAAGAGGGTGATAAATTAATGTATTCATTTGAAGACAATGGCGGTAGGCAAGTCGCTCTTAGATATGATCAGACAGTGCCTCTAGCTCGAGTTATATCTAGCTATAGTGAATTACCAAAACCATATAAAAGATACGCCCTGGGTGATGTATGGCGTGGAGAGAGACCTCAAGCCGGAAGATATAGAGAGTTTACTCAATTTGATGCAGATATCGTTGGAACCAGTGACTACACCGCTGATGTAGAGATTATTGCTATGATGAGCGATGCTTTTACTGCCATTGGAGCTGAAACTAGAGTTTATATTAATGATCGTAGAATCCTTGATAGTTTATCTAAAAAATGTGGCATTGATACTCAAAAAGAATTTATAAAATTTACCACCATTATTGATAAGATCGACAAGATTGGTAAGAGTGAGGCGTTAAGAGAAGTCGAGAAGTTTATTGGTCAAAAAAGTAGAGAACTGGTTGATAGCTTTTTGTCAATTGAGGGCAGCAGTATAGATAAGATTAATAAAATCTCTAAAATCTTAGATGATAAAAAAGCCGATGAGGCCTGCGAACAACTAACTAATATATTGCAGACTTTGGAGCAAGCGGGGTACAGCGAAAAACAGATTACTTTTGATCAAACTATCGCCAGAGGACTAAGTTATTACACCGGTACTATATATGAAACTAAATTAGTTAAACTGCCAGAAATTGGTAGTGTCTGTAGCGGAGGCCGCTATGACAACCTAATTAAACAACTCGGAGGTCCAGATCTTCCAGCCATTGGTACTTCAATTGGAGTTGATCGATTAATAGAAGGCATGGAACAACTAGGACAGCTTAAGAAGATTAAAACTAGGACCAAAGTATATATTTTAGGTCTTGGTACGGAACTAGATAGTGAAAGATTTAAGATAGCTAGCCAGCTTAGGGCTAACAATATTGCTACTGAGATGGTCTATGGAAAGCCTAACTTTGATAAACAGTTTAAAGACATCAAAAAATTAGGTATTTCTGAGGTTCTTTTGTATGGCAGTAGCGAACAAGCAAAGGGCGTCTTTACCGCACAAAACCTGGACAAGCGCACCAAGAAAGAAGTCCCGATTAATAAATTAGTACAGTATTATCAGAATATATTAAAATAAGAGTTTTTTGCTAGCTGATTCTCGATATGGGTTTGCTCAATTTTTTCTTCTAGATCAATTGCAATTGGGTGTTTGCCATCTTCTATTGCCAGCCTACAATTAACAGCTTGATGAACCAACCAAGACACCGCATCTACCCGACTAATTAGTTTGTTAACTTCTCGGTTATTGAGACCATCACGATCATTACCAAAAGCTACAGTTTCGTCTTGAATATCTACAGTTTCTCCGGCGGCACAATTATCAGATCGATATCGGCAGCCATTACAACCATCGGGCAGTTCAAAAACTACGTCAACTATTTTTTTTGTAAGTTTTTGCCTATCAAACGCAGCTAACGCTCTAGCTTGCGCGTCGCGTTCTCTTTGCATCATGACTTAGGTTCCTTATCAACTATTTGCTTTTTAGCACTTTTTGCTAGTTCAATTTTTCTAATCACATCAGTTTCGTTCATGGCATCGCGGAATCTACCCTCACGATCATTTCCTGGCATATTTTTATGCCAATACTGATAGGTTGTTTGTCCATCAATGACAAGAGTAGAGAGAACATTAATTACTGGTCTATTATCATTTTCGTCTATGCGACTAACACTAATGCTGGTTGTAAAATTAGTATCAGCGCTTTTATCATCTTCGTAAACCTCAATATGCTGACCGAAATCTCTATCAATGATAACAACTGTAACTGATGTATCGCCTTCGTTAAACTGAAATATACCGATTTCTAGATTATCAGCTAATAACTGCGAGATATTTTCACCAAGCTGTGATGATTCGGTTCGACCGTGAAATGATTCTGAATCCATAAGATAAGGTTAGTAATATTTTTAGTAATTTGCAAGCATAAGCAAAGCTTAGGCCGTGGCTTTATGCAACAAATTTTTATTCTAAATTATTAAGTTCAAGCCTACCGGTCGCTTCGAGTGATCTTAGATTATATATTAGATTTTTCGTCAAAATTTCACTATCTATGTCTGGGGGAATTTCAAACTCACCAGGTTCTCCTTGACTGATTAGAAACGGTGGACGTTCGACTATAGTTACTTCTGGATAATATATTGAGTATTCGCATTTATCTTCAAATAGAAGTTTTATTGCATATGTATCTTGCTCACTATCTTCATCCCGGTGATAGACCTGAAATCTGACTTCATCAATACGAGCAGATGTACCGTCTTCTAAGCTAACCGAGTAATTAGCTGAGTTAACCGTGTAACTAGAAAATCTTTTTAGCTCACCTTGCAGTTCTTGTTCTTTATTAGCAGGCCTACTGTGTTCAAAGACAAATGACATAAAATCAGTAGAGACTTCATTCTCGTGATTTGATTCACTCTCACTAGTATTACTCATACTATATATCTATAGTCTATTATCAGTTTTTTGCAAGCAGTAGCTCTTTTAGATATCTCCAGGTTCAGTAACAGGTTTAATTATCTCTTCTTTGACCTTTACATTACTTAATAGTGATATCGCGTAAATCCAAAATCCAACTTGGGTTAATAGATCTAGAATTAGATATAAAATATTTTCACTGTAATGACTTAGATCACTAGTAGCGGTAGTTCCAAATAGCCAGATAACTGGATAGCAAATCATGGCAAGAGACAAGAAGATCAATAGCTTTGAATAGACACGGTCAACCACCACACCTTTTACCGTAGCCATCTGACGCACTGTTCCAAACAATATCCAAATTATCCATACGAAGCTAAGACAACTTAAGCTAAACCAAAGCCTTTTGATTGCAACTGAAAATGATACAGATGCCAGAAATAAAGTAATGACCATTAATACGTCTGCTAAAACTACACTACCAATTAACTTATTGTCTTGACTCTTTTTTCTAAAATCAGTTGGTTTAGGTATAACAACTAGTAGTAGGGCAACAAGCAAAATTGGAGTTGTCAGCACCCAGTCCAAATATCTTACATAATATACGCTGTGGTATGCTGCAGTGATAGATCCGTGACCGAGGGCGAGAATAAGATAGGAAATTGCCCCAATTGTAGTAACAGTAAATGGAAGTTTTAAGTTAAAGTGCGGGTCATTCTTAATTTTTTTTCCAAGTCGGTATACAAGTCCTATAGAAATTACCATTGTAATAAAACCAATCCAATACCATACATTAGAAGAATCTATCGCTGCCATTAAAACCTCAACATTTATTTAACTATTAACATAATCATAATATATCTAGTTAAGTATTATGTAAACAAACGAGTTGAGCAGTTGTTGGTCTTAGGCAACAATTGGTGTGATTACTGTGCAACTATGCCATTTAGTCTGAATCTCTCTGCCATCTGTGAATCTATAGCTAATAATCGCATCAAGTGTAAACTCCTCTTCATCAAAAACTAATTTAACTTTTGGGATATTCGCCAATATCCCCTCAATTTGGTCTTTTTTTAGTCTTCCGAGTTCGGTTTCAATTAAATACACTTTTTTCGTTGGTTTTAATCGCCTAAAAGTTGCGATTGCTTTATCAGGTGCCTCAAAATCAAAACCTTGATCACTACTAATATTTTTGACTAGCGTGTCAAAAAATATTATTTGCTCGGAGGTTAATTCTTCTCTCGCATTTAATACATCAGTGACTAATGCGACATGCAATTTAGCGACATCCATACCTAAGTCCTCCCTCATGCCTAATAATGCAAATATTTTTGTATCTTGAGCAACGCTAGGTTCGACTGATTTTGCTACCGTTAACTCCGCAGAAGTCTGAGTCAGCCTTTCTGTTAGAAATTCTGCGTGTTTAAATAGGCTGATAAAACTTTCCGAATAAGTAAATGGTGTTGTTTCGGTTTTTTGAGTTTCCATGGGTGACATATTAGTGCTTGCTCATAGTTTGAATTAAATAGTTTTCGCAAGTTCAATAAGTTGTTTAAGTTTATCAGGCTCAAAGATTCCACTATAGGGAACAACCTCTATACTTGTAGATACTAGTAACTGATCAAAAAGACCACTGTAGCTAGCTATATTATCTGCACTAATTCCACTTGCCACAGCTAATTTCTTGCTGCCAATAGCATTTTTCATGACTTTTATTTTTTCTGGGCTAGGCGGATGTCCCGTGCCTTTACCACTGGTCGTTACTACATCAACAACTGGTGCAAGACGCTTCGCCTCAGTAGTTGCCAACCCAGGATGATCAGTATAAGTAGAAGTATATTTAAATGCCACTCCACCAAGATATCTTATTAGTGCAAGTTCAGGATGGTCTTCTCTCAGATTCATTAATTCATATCGACGTGGCCTAGCATCATCTTCCCAGATGCTATCAGGTTGGCGCTGAATCCGACCTTTCTGCAAAGCATTATAGATAAAAGAAAAGGCACTGTACCCCGAAGTAAGTTGCAAGAAATTTAAACCAATGAAACGACCTGGATAGTGATCATCGACTTCGTTATAGGTTTGTACTAAAAATGTCGGGTCACTTCGACTGTTATGGTCAATAAGATAAATTCCATCGGCTCCAGATTCATAACAATGTTCAGCCTGGGCTAATACCTGAGACACTTCATTGATGTGTATTACTGGAAATACTTCTAAAGTCATGTATCAATTAATAGCAATAGAAACTACTAAAGACAAGCATAAGCTCAATTGGTTCCAAAATAAGTACTAGTTCGAGCTAAGTTTTCTTAGCGCCAAAGCTTCACAGGCAGCCTTAGCATCTGCATAACGCATTTGTTGTGGTGGTGTTTTTTGTGTCCAAGCACTTGGACCTCTTAGAGCTCCAACCACTCCAAGCTCTCTGGCAACTTGCAGATATCTGATAGCATCAATTACTACTCCGGCACTATTTTCGGAATCTTGAACTGAGAGTTTGATATCAACGGTTACTGGAGCATTTCCAAAACCTCGAAGTCTTAGATTAAAATAAGCAACCTTGTTGTCTTCAAGGTAGGGAAGGTAGGTACTAGGTCCAGCAAACAAACTATTTTTAGGTACTGGAATACCCCGAAGTTCATTCTGAGCACGGATCACATTCTCTTTAGATTTCTTTTTAGACAACAGTCTCGATTGAACCATCATGTTATTAAAGTCAGTATTGCCACCAATATTAATTTGTTGGTGAAAATCAACTGTCATACCACGATCAAAGGCTAGTTCTTGCAATACCTGGGACATGATACTAGCTCCAAAGGCACTACGCATATCGTCTCCAACTATTGGAAGTTTGGCATCAATAAATTTTTTCTCCCAAACGGGATTGCTAGCTATAAATACTGGAATGCAGTTTAAAAATGCTACATTGGCATCAATAGCAGCTTGAGCGTAGAATTCGGTAGCCATTTGAGAGCCAACAGGTAAGTAATTAACTAAAATATCAGCTCTAGAGTCTTTAAGTACTTTAACTACATCAACTGTCTTTTTATCAGACACTCTAAAAGATTCGTCTTCAGGTTGTTCTAACATGTAATCAGACACCCCATCTAGAACATTGCCCATCTGAACTATTGGGCCATCTGGAACTTTAGGCATGAATACTCGGCAACAGTTAGGCTTAGCGAAGATGGCTTTACCTACTGGAATACCGACTTTTCGTTTATCAACTTCGAATGCTGCCACAACTTCAATATCGGTTGGCGCATATCCCCCAATATCTCTAAACATTAGGCCCGGGATATCTTCAGATGAGTTTTCCTTATAATAGGCGAAGCCTTGATACAGAGCCGAGAAACAATTTCCCACACCAACAACAGCAATTCTAATCTTTGATTGTTTAGGTTTAGATGGCATTTTTTAATTTATTTAAAAATTCTATTTAGTATTATATCAGACTAGTTTTGTTTTAAATATCACCAGTTCATAGTAGACTTCTATAGATGTACGACAAAATAGATTTAGGTCCACTTAGGATTATATATGGTGGTAAGAAGTTTGGAAATATGGACTTTAGGTTTGATCCTAAGGACAAAGTTTCAGCTAGGCGTAAAAAACTTGAACAAGATTTTCCTGGACTATTATTTATTGAAATTAAAGCTAGTGGTGGAGACACCTTTACAGATTTATCTAAACTTTCGGGTATAGAAAACTGGCAGACTATACATGGCGATGGTATCATCTGCGACGACCAAAAAACTTGTATTACCTTATTTCCAGCTGATTGTATCCCGCTGGTTATTTATTCAACCAAATCAAACACTCGCGCAATAATCCATATTGGGCACACCGGAGCAGAGATGGGAATCCATTTAAAAGCTCTAAGGTATTTGCTCGATGAGGAGAAACAAAATCTTGATGATTTAAGATTTTTTATTGGTCCATCTATATCCAAAGAATCATATTTTTTTAAAGACATCCACTCTAGCCAAAAAGAATCTGAGAACTGGCAACCGTTTATATCATTTGAGGACGGAAATTTTCATATTGATTTACAGGGTTTTATAACTAGCGAATTATGCAAGTACGGCGTATTACAAGAGAACATAAGAGATATAGGAATAGATACTTTTAATACGGACTATTTTTCTCACAGACGAAGTGTCATAACCGGCGAAAGAGAGGGTAGAAATCTTTTTATATTAGCATTTAGCCGAAAACAATTTTAGCTATTTTTATATAACTCTTAGGTTACCACTAGTAATGTTAAATGGTCCATCAGTAGGTGATGTCATGTTCTGAACACCATTTATGGCGTTAGTTTTAGTGGTAAAGCTACCCCAAATCATATCTGGGTGGCCATTCTGAACTTGTCCAAATAACCATTCTCCAACCCATGAATGATTACTAGCACTCGTTACTACGCCTGCGAAGTACCCATCTTTGCCGTTAACAGATACGTCGGTGACGTTTACGTTATACCAGCCACGGTTGTTGTCCGAATAACTGAACCAACCACCATTATCGGCTGTGTTCATATCAAAACTTGCTTGACGCTTAAGACCATATGCGGTGTACTTAATATTTCCACTTATAGCGTGTTCGTGGGCTACAACGTAATCCATACATTGATCTCTGTTCCTAAAGCTTGGATCATTATATGTTGTCCAGCCTTGATCTTTACATTCTGCTTTAGTCGTTGGAGGAGGAGTCGGTGCAATAACCGTAATCAAATAAGGGTTGGTTGCATCGTTACTCCAATGACTTAGAAAACCATTAGCATCTTGCGCTCTTACTTGAATATAATAGGTACCTACAGGAGTATTGGGAGTAGAAATTTGTGATGAGGTTAACCAACCAGATGAATAAACAAGATTCGTATATCCAGAATCTGAGAATGCTTGATACTGGTAAGTTATCGGACCAGAACCATCATAAACATTAGTCCAATTAATCTTTTTTAGTTGCTCGCTTAATAATGTTGTCCCGTTCGATGGTGCATAAATATAAGGAGCTGGTATTGGTGTTGTTGCTGTTATCTGAAATGCAACTGTACCATTTGGAGTCCAGGCAGTATCTTGTCTAAAAATGCCAACTCCAGCTGCACCGTGATCAGTGTAAAATGGACCATAAGATGTGTTCCAGAATACATTGTCCGTATTATCGTCAGTTCCGACTGTAACGGGTTGGTTATCTGGCACGCCTACATTAAGCGAATTGTAAGGTCCTGCAACATGACTTGGAACGGCTCCATAGTCTGCGGTGTTGTAGGCTACGCCCACAATGACATCATTAGGAAGAGTAACATGCAGACTGCTCATATCAAATATGGCATTGAAGGCAATGCCGTTGTAACAATTCCCATCGCTGGCTCTATAAGCTGTGCCGCCAGGACATGTTGGGTCAGCTGCTGGACGCCACGGTATTGTAATTGACTCAGTCTCTGTAGCTAGTAATGTATCAGGTGCTCCATTACTACCAAGATGGTTACTATAAATGTTTACCGTGATTGGGTAAGTCCAGTTAGCGCTATTACCCAAATAAATTGGGTTAGTCGCGTAGTCGGAGTAAAGAGCCCAATCACTCATTGTTACAGTAACGGTGTTAAGGGCGCGATCAGTACCACCTAGATGAATGTAGTCACCAAATTGTGAGGTTGAGGTGGCTTCAAACCCAAGGCTTACTACATTAGCGGGCAAGGGATTAGGAATTGCGTTGTACACTACAGTTGGAGTAGTGGCATATGCGGAACTTGATATCGTCGAAACCCCGATAAAACCAAAGACTAAACTAATAGATGCAAGGAATATCTTCGGGTTTGTTTTAAGTTTCTGTATAATTTTTCCAGTTCCAAAAAAAATCCGCATAAGACACCTCCTTATTTAATACTTAACATTATAGTCTTGTCATCAAGAATTACTGTAGTATTTATTGAATCAATTTGAACAGGGAATGGATTTACATAACCATTTTATTATTCGATCTAGGCAGCAATAGCAGCTCGAGTTTGATCTTCAATTTTTTTTACGCCTTCTAGGAATCTATTTAGTTTTGGCTTACGTCTAGCTAGCTTGCCAATTAATACCTGGGTTAATAACATTTTGTTCATTTCTGAATCAACCATATCGTCTAATGCACGGTTAACTAAATCTCTATTACGTCTGGTGGCTTTCTCCATATCGGAAATAGCTGATTTTTCAAATATATCTTCACTAAAAGATAGCATCGTTTTTTCACCTCTCATAACTTCTTCCTTAGCCTTCCTTAGAGCAATGTAATGGCTTCTGGCTGGAGTGAATTTAAGTCTCTTATCAATTAAGAAAATAGCTTCTTTCATAAGCTCACTTTCTATGTTCGAATCAAGTTTGGTTTTTTGAATCACAGTTAGTTGCTCTCGCTTCCTACCTTTAAAGTATTTGAAAGCATTAAACTCATATAATACTTCTGTATAGTTTCCTAATAGAATTCCAACATTATAAGGAATTAATTTAGCAAATATTAAATTTCTAATGGTATCGGGTAATTTAGAAAAAGCAATTGCATCACTAATACGTTTTTGATTAAATTTGTCGACGTATTCAGCCTGGAATCCGGCTGTATTTTTCCATAACCCATCCCTAAGCCCTAGATAATAATTTTCTACTAGAAGCATAGCAACCCGTTCTTCCGATGGAGCTTTATGTATGTTTTCGTTGATTTGAATTTTAATCATGTCGGCAATTGATGAAGCGTGGTGTAGCTTGGCATGAACTCTTACCATATCCGGATTGTAACTAGGTTTTCCCATTGCCCAAAAAAATCTTGCAGTTTCTTGTTCTACAAACTTTAGACCAATGACTCTGCTGTGTCCGGCAACAACTACATCGTACATCTTAGGTGCAAAAGAACTTTTAGGTAGCTTCGATACAATAACTTTTTCACCACCCCAAAGTTCATATATAAACTGTGCATATTCATCAACTGCTTTTTTTGGTATTCTAACGACATCGATCGCATTTAAAAGGCCTGTGCGACCTATAGATTCAGTAATTCCATCTTGTTCAGGATTAGTTCCACCCCTAACTTGATTAAATACACATAGACGACCAAGTCGAAGTAAGGCAGTTTTTTGCATGTGTATAGTTTCGCCGTGATTTTCTAGTCCATCATCAGGATAATGTATGGTTATAGAATCTGCATTATCCCAATTAGTCATAGTTGGATCATATTCTTGTGGTTTAAATACGTTGACTTGTTTTTTCACTGTCATAATAATCCCTTAGTTATCTTCCTCGAACGTAAAACTAATAGCCTCGGCTATATTTGCCGGTATTTGTGGAAATCTAACTCGTTCGCCTCGTCGAAATAATCTACCCTGAACAAAATAGTATTTTCCAGGAATATTATACTTACAGGTTGTTTCGATTGGACAGCTACCACATGTCTTTTGATAATCAGCCCTTTGTTTAGGGTCGCTAATATCAATTGGCTTTGCAATTAAAAATGTGCCTCTTCCTGATCTATTTTTTCTGCCCAGTGGTTCCAAGGTCAAATTACCGGGTTGATTGCCACAGAGTGATTGAGAAAGAAGCCATACCGCATCAGCAAGACGAAGAACATTAATTTGATTTTTTATCGCGTAGTCGTAGAAACAGTCTCGCATTATCTCGAGCATTTCCTCGCTATAAACATCCTCATGCTCACCATAACCTTCGAACTTAATTAATTCATTAGCAATTGAGACTCTCATCAAGTGAAGATCAACTGGTGGAGGGAAGTCAAAATAGGGAACCATACCCTCATCCATTAGATAATAGGTCAACATACTAACCATCTTTTCTTGGAAGCCCCAAAAGCCTTGATTGCCACGTTTGTTAGCAATTCTATCAACACATGGTTGATAGCTTGAAATACCATTATAGATATTGACCGGATTTCCATCCCAAAGTTCATCCATAACCTTGCAGTTATTGACCCATTGATTACTGACCGTTCCTTGAAAGCCAAGACCATAGGTTGTCAAAATTGGTACAAGACTTTCAGGTTCCAAATCTTTAGCATAGTTCGCATTAAACAGTTCGGGGTGTGCATCATACATTCTAGCTAACTTTTTAATCGCCTCGACTGACTTGATTCCACCCCGCATGTAATAGCAAGCTGTAAACAAAAACATTGCATGATCTTTTGATCGAAGCTCAAGACTTTCAGGCATATGGCGAGGATCTTGCGGCATTCTGACGCTATCAAGATTATACGGATAAAGCTCGTTCTCTAGTGCTTGGGTTAGGGTAGTTAAAACTTCGTCAACTTTCTTGTAATCTACGGAGATTTTTTTCTCAGCTCCAATGTTAGCTGCGCCTTCTTTAGGAAAATATAGTTGTTGATTAGGGTAGTAGATACCAAGTCTTGCTAGAATTACCTGTGCTTTTTCATCATAAGAATCATTAGCAACCTCAAATAATCTCCCGTCAAAAGAATTACCATCCCCAGTTGCTGCCTCCATAGTCATATACCTAAGTTAAACAAATGAAACAACTTACATGCAAGCATAAGAGGATAGGAAATAGTCAATCAATGATTAGTAATCCTAGCCAACAATTAAGAGAGTTATTTTTATAAGATAAGCATAAGTGCTAACATAAATCTATGCGTTTACACGAAAGATTTAGCAATAATTCTGTTGATTCTGAAAATTCGCGAAGACTCAGGCAGATACATGGTGTAATGCGAGATCATAGAATTGTAGTATATGGAGAATTGATTTGTGGTGTTAGATCCTCGTTTGCAACAACATCGCTACCAGAAGATATTAAAGATACAAATACAGCCTCAATTGGCAGGTACACTACAGAAGTAGCTTTGAACGATGGTTTAATAACTTAGAAATCTATGGATAGATTTTAATGGTGACCCTGGCGGGATTCGAACCCGCGATTTTCTGGATGAGAACCAGATGTCCTAACCGCTAGACGACAGGGCCATTACTCTAAATGCCTATTTTCTAATTCTAACATAACAGATTAGAGAATTATCTTATAACTGTGGCTAAAATGAAACTTTTTGTCTATAATAACGACAGAATAAGCTTATGGCTATAAAGGGCACCGATGGTCGCAGACAAATACTACAAATTATATAAATGGTACTTACTTGTTGCGTCTGCATGTATGGCTATTGCTTGGGCTATTTTTAATCTAACTCCGTCCTTAAAAGTTCATGCGGGTGCCGATGGATTTAGTGTAGCAATCCTTATTTCTAATCTTCTTGCTGTTTTCTATCTGCTCGTATTATTCGATAAAGTTGGCAAAAAATATAATTATTGGCAATCTACACTTTTAGGGTTACTTATATTTGGTTTTGGAATACTGGCGGCAGTTAGAATAACTTCTAGCATAAATCCTGGAATCGCTCTACTTGTTTTTGTAATTGTTTGGCTACTACAAATGGCTTGGTGTGGCATTTTTGGATACCAGGTAATAGTTCTTCTTAATTTCTTTACTATTACCTTTGTTTACTTTGGAGGTTTTTCGAATATATATCTGGTAATAATGTGTATTGGTAGTCTAATTGTTAGCCCACTATTCGAGGCTTTAATTTGGAGCAAGCTCCAAGGCAAAGTATTTGATGGGCTGCACAGAAATACTAAGATAAACCCTTTGACAAATTCTATTGGTGAATCAAAATCCAGTGCTGAAAGCTTAATAGATTCAATTAACGAAGGGGTTGTTGTCATTGATAGAACCAGCAGAATTACAATTTTTAATCCACTTGCAGAAACTATAACTGGATGGTCTGCGACTGATGCGCTTAATATTGACGTTAATCTTGTAGTAAAGATTCTTCAGGAGAATGGTCAACCATTCCCAGAAAGAGATAATCCTTTTAGCTCAATTTTGCAAAATCAAAAAAAGATCGATACTACCGTCCAGCTTATTAGCAAAACTGGTAAACAATTTTTTATTTCTTTAGTTGCAGCACCAATTATTGTCAAAGGCGCTATAACTGGCGTAGCCTTTACTATGCGAGACATTACCTTACAGCGAAACTCAGAACAACAAAAATTGGATTTTATATCTACAGCAAGTCACGAAATGCGAACGCCAGTCGCTGCCATAGAAGGATACTTGTCTCTGGCAATGAATGATAAAATTAGTAGCATAGATGTTAAAGCAAGGGAATACTTAGAAAAAGCACATACAAGTACCCAACAGCTCGGAAAACTATTTCAAGATCTTCTAAACAGTTCAAAAGCTGAAGATGGTCGTCTAGCAAACCATCCAGAAGTTGTTGAGTTAGGCGGGTATATAAGTAAGCTCGCTGAAGGCTTTCAACTTGCAGCCGAAAGAAAGCACTTAATAGTAAATTTTGCACTTATTAATACTAAAAAAGATCAAACCGATCCAAGTGGCAAGATTATCTCACCGATGTTTTATTCTTATGTTGATCCAAGTCGATTAATGGAAGTTTTAACCAACCTTTTTGATAACGCCGTCAAATATACTGAAACTGGAACCATAACTATTGGTCTTGGTGGCACAGAAACTGCCATTAACTTATTTGTCAGAGATACCGGCGTAGGAATTCCAGCTGAGAGTATCGATCATCTATTCCAAAAGTTTTATAGAGTTGATAACTCAGCAGTTAGAACTATTGGTGGAACTGGACTCGGTCTATATATAACCAAGAAAATTATTGAACTTTATAATGGTAAGATCTGGGCTGAGAGTGAAGTTGGAAAGGGTAGTACTTTTTATATAAATCTACCTCGTCTATCGCAACAACAAGCCGATATCCAAAAAACACATAGCTCACAAGAACAGAACGTTTCTCCTGAAATTAACTCAACAGTATAGTTCGTGATATAATCATAATCACAATACATATTAGGTCTTAACAAATTAAAAAGGAACAAAACCGTGACCAAAATAATGCTAGTCGAAGACGACAACAACCTAAGAGAAATTTATCAAGCCCGCCTAAATAGTGAAGGTTATGAAACCATTACTGCATCAGATGGAGAAGAAGCTTTATCAATTGTAGGTCGCGAAAAACCAGACCTAATAATCTTAGATGTAATGATGCCTAAGATTAGTGGTTTTGATACCCTAGATTTACTTAAGAATTCGCCAGTTACTCGAGATATTAAAGTTATTATGATGACTGCACTTTCTCAAGCTGAAGACAGGGCAAGAGCTGAAAAACTTGGTGCTCAAAACTATCTTGTAAAGTCTCAAGTTACTCTTGAAGATATTGTTAAGGCGATTAAAGATGCCCTTGAAGGTACAAGTACTTATCCAAGTGCAGATGCACCTAGCGCAGATACAGCTGAAACCCCATCCGTTTTTAATAGTCCATCTACAGTTCAAGACGCTACAACACCTGTAACTCCTACAGTTCCTGATGCGGATGCAACTACACCAGTAGCTGATTCATCAGCCACGGTTGTTGCTCCAACCACACCCGAGACTACAGCCGAGACACCTAGTGAAACACCTGCGATTGATATGTCCTCGACAGTTATGCCATCTGAACCCGTAGTATCATCAACAGAGACTCCTAGAGCCGATGCAGCACCAACAACTGATTCATCAACTACAATGTTCACTCCAACCACACCCGAGACTACAGCCGAGACACCAACTGACACAACAAGTGAAACACCTGCGATTGATATGTCCTCGACAGTAACGCCAGTGAAAACTGATGAGCTAGTTTTACCAACAACGGACCCTACTGCACCAGCGACCCCACCAGTAGAAGATGTAAGTACTCCGACTGATTCTGCAGCACCAACAACTGATTCATCAACTACAATGTTCACTCCAACCACACCCGAGACTACAGCCGAGACACCAACTGACACACCTAGTATTAATCCACAATCCTAGACAAACTTAATGCGTATTAACCAATTTGTAGCACAAGCTACTGGTTTAGGTCGTCGTAAAGTTGATAAGTTAATCATTGATGGTCAAATAACTATTAATGATTCGTTAGCTAAACTTGGACAACAAGTTAGTAGTGAAGATATTATTAAGTATGACCTTAGAGTAATTGAACTACCTAGTAGGTACACAACGCTCTTAGTCAACAAGCCAATCGGCTATGTCTGTTCTAAGGACGGCCAAGGCAGTAGAACCATTTACGATCTTGTACCTAGCGAATATCAAAAACTAAAATCAATTGGTAGGTTAGATAAAGATTCTTCAGGACTAATAGTATTGACCAATAACGGTGGGCTTACTCAAAAACTTTCTCACCCAAGCTTTAATAAGCAAAAAATATATGAAGTAAAACTCAGTAGAGAACTAACTAAGCAGGAGTTAGTTAAGCTTGAAACTGGACAGATTAGACTGGATAAAAAACCAAGTGTACTAAAAGTAGAGACTCTAGGATCTAGCCTATATAAAGTCACGATTTTAGAGGGTAGAAATCGCCAAATTCGACGTACCTTAGAAAAACTAAGTGTATTAGTTGTTGATCTTAAAAGAGTCCAATTTGGACCATATAAATTTAACGATTTGAAAAACCAAACTTGGATTCAGATTAGCTAGTCGCCAATATAATAAATTTATGATATAATATAGGTAAATTACACCTTATAGAAAGATAGATCTAAATGAAGAAGTTACCGATTATTGCCATTGTTGGCAGGGCAAATGTTGGAAAATCTAGCATCTTCAATACCTTACTAAGAACTCGTGAGGCAATTGTTGCAAGAGAAGCGGGCACTACCCGTGATTCAATCATGGGCAAAGTTAGCTATCGCGATCAAGATTTTTGGATTGTTGATACCGCTGGAATGAAAGATCCAATTGATGATTTTGAAGCTACCATCCAAGAACAAATTACTCAAGCCGTAGATAGTGCGGAAGTTATTTGCGTAGTAATTGAAGCAGATACTATCATCACCGATGAAGATAGAAAAGTTGCAAAATTAGCTCTTAAAAGTACAAAGCCAGTTGTCTTAATAGTTAACAAAATTGATAAAGTTAAAGATTTTGAAATTGAAAATTATCAAAAACTTGGCATAAAAATTATTCTGCCAACTAGCGCTACTCAAACTAGAGGTTTTGATGACCTACTAAAAGAATTAAGTAATCTAATTCCAAAGGCTAAAGACCGAGGGGTAGATGATGTTATTCGTCTAGCTGTGATTGGACGACCTAATGTTGGTAAGTCACAATTATTTAACACACTCCTTAAAAAACAACAGGCAGTAGTAGCTGACCGCGCAGGAACAACTAGGGACGTTAACAAAGTCTCAATTAGATATGAGGGTAAGCAGATTCAACTAATGGATACTGCCGGTATTAGACGTAGCGGTAAAATTGGCCAGGGGATAGAACACTTTAGCGTCATTAGAACTCTTGCTGCAATTGAAAATTCTGACATTTGTTTGCTACTAGTTGATGTTAACGAACTGAGCGTTCAACTTGATCAAAAGATAGCAGGTATGGCTAAGGATTCTAATAAGGGTCTGATTATAGTTGTAAGTAAATGGGATAGCCTAGATGAGAAAACTCCATATATACATGATGAGCTGATTCCTAAAATTAAGTATGAATATCAGTTTGTACCTTGGGCTCCTGTAGTTTTTACAAGTGCTGTAACAGGGCAAAATATTACCAAGTTACTTTCACTATGTTTAGAAATTTACACTGCCAGAAACCGAAAAATAAAAACCAGTGAGCTAAATAAATGGCTCAAAAGAGCCACTGCTAAACATCCTCCAGCAGGTCTAAAAAACACTAATCCAAAACTAAACTACATGCTTCAAGAAGATGATAATACAAGCCCTAATTTTAAGATCTATGGTTCGCATACTAGATATCTTCATTGGAGTTATAAGAGATTTTTAGAACGAGAACTTAGAGAAACTTATGACTTTAGTGGCACTGCAATAAAGTTATGGTTTTTTGAAAAGCATGTTGATAGACTAAAAGAACATACTAAACTACCTCCTTATAGAAAGTCATAAACAATGGGTTTATTTGTAAACAAACCACTTCCAAGCGACAACAAGTTTTTCTACTCGTTGGGCCAAACTAAAACTCTATTAATAGTAGGCCTCGGCAATATTGGGAAAAAGTATGATCAAACTAGGCATAACATTGGTTTTGAATGCGTGAATTTACTTCTTCAAAAAAACGAGCAACTTAGCCAATGGATAGAAAAGAAAAATCTTAAATCACACATAAGCCTAGGTCAATTTGGGGATACACGTGTAATTGTTATTAAGCCAACTACTTACATGAATCTAAGTGGTGAAGCAGTTAGCTTAGTATCAAATTTCTATAATATTCAACCTGCGGATATCTTAGTTATACATGACGAGCTAGATATTAATTTTGGACAAATTAGAACTCGCAATGAGGGTAGTAGTGCAGGCAATAACGGAGTCCAGTCGATTATCTATAAACTAGGTGCTAGCTTCAATAGAATTAGAATCGGCATAGGGCCAAAACATCCAGCAAAAATTGAAGCTGAGAAATTTGTCATTGAGAAATTTAATAAGACTGAGTCTCAAAACATAAAACCGCTTACTGATGAAGTATTATCAATAGTTATTGAATTTATATATAGTGGAAAACTAAATCAAGAAACTCGATCTTTTTTGGCATAAAAAACGAGCCTACAGAGGGGGTGGGCACCGCTGTAGACTCGATTACACCCTTCAACCCACCTGAGTGAAGCGTCATGTACCTTAATCCATAATGGTAATGCGCCGACTAATAAAAGTCGTTTTGGAATACTCACCGACCCACCAAAAGGGTCCAAGCTTTCATATAAATACAAAAGAGAGGAGTGTTAAAGGGGTTAGTATGTCTTAGAGCGCATATCAGTCTAAGACGAATCTCAAACAGGCGCACATTAGATAGTGGAGGGTAACAACTTACTTATGGCACGCTCTAAAACAATCTAACTTAAAAAGTTAGAATAGGGGTATAAGGTGCATAAGTCATGAATATCATGCTTACAGATTGCCATTTTAGCAAATATATGTCCTATTGTCAATACTATTAAAGATAAGCGTTTCTTTGTCAAATTTCTTATGCTTGTAGTAGAATACTTAGAAGCATAAAGAAATATTGCTTGCATTAAACTTAACAGTCCAGTAATCTTACAGTTTGCAAGTATAAATTAAGCTGATTAAGGAAACGATGAACAAACAGTTAGTAATAGTTGAGAGTCCAGCAAAAGCAAAAACTATTGAAAAGTATCTTGGTAGCTCCTATGAGGTAATGAGTAGCTTCGGTCATATCCGTGATTTACCAAAAAAACATCTTAATATCGATGTGGCTGATAACTTTAAACCTACTTACGAAGTTAGTGAAGATAAGAAGAAAGTAGTTGCTAGTCTAAAAAAAGCCGCTAAATCTGCAGATCAAGTTTGGCTAGCAAGTGATGAGGATAGAGAAGGGGAAGCTATTGCTTGGCACCTCTGTTACGCTCTAGGTTTAGATCCGAAAACTACAAAACGTATCGTTTTTCATGAAATTACTAAATCAGCTATTACTGAGGCTATTAAACATCCTAGAACTATTGATCTTAACCTAGTTGATGCTCAACAGGCGAGAAGAATACTAGATAGACTAGTTGGTTATGAACTGAGTCCTGTGCTGTGGAAAAAAGTTAGACCACAGCTTAGTGCCGGTAGGGTTCAGTCAGTGGCAGTGAAACTAATTGTTGACAGGGAAAGAGAGATTAATTCGTTTGAACCAAGTAGCGAATATAAAGTAAACGCCTTCTTTAAATTAAAAGATACGGAGTTACCATCAGAACTCAGCGTCAAATTTAAAGATGTTGGCTCTACTAAAAAATTTCTAGAAAACAGTATTGATAGTAACTTTAGTGTGGCTAAGATAGACGATAAACCGGGTAAGAGAACTCCTGGAGCCCCATATACAACCAGCACACTCCAGCAAGATGCCTCAAGATTACTAGGCTTTAGTGTTAGACAAACTATGACTATTGCCCAAAGACTTTATGAAAACGGAATCATAACCTATATGAGAACTGATTCACCAACGTTATCCCAACAAGCTTTAGATAATATTCATAGTTATGTAGTCTCAAATTTTGGAGAAAATTATTATCATAAAAGGCAGTTCAAATCTAAACAATCAGGAGCTCAAGAGGCACACGAAGCCATCCGTCCAACAGATCTAAAAACTAGTACAGTCCAAGATGAAGGTCAAAATAGACTTTATAATCTTATTTGGAAAAGAACAGTAGCAAGTCAGATGGCCGAAGCCCAACTTGCAAAAACTGAAATTACTATCGATATCGACAATAGAAGTGAAACCTTTCATGCCAAAGGTGAGGTTGTAGTTTTTGATGGCTTTTTGAAAGTATCTGGAAAGACTACTAAAGATATTCTTTTGCCTAAACTAACTCAAGGTCAAAAATTAGAATACGACCACATAGTAGGTAGACAGAATTTTTCGAAACCAAAAGCTAGATACTCAGAAGCTAGTTTGGTAAAGAGAATGGAAGAGTTAGGGATTGGTAGGCCAAGTACTTATGCCCCAACAATTTCTACCATACAGGCAAGAGGATATGTTGAGAAAACAGATCTTGAAGGAAAAGAAAGGCAAGTTGAAACTTTAACTCTAGTTAATAAGTCGATCACCCAAACTACTGAAAATGAAAATTATGGACAGGATAAATCAAAACTACTGCCAACTCCAACTGCCGATGTAACAACTGATTTTCTTACCAAAAATTTCGAACCAATTGTAGATTATGATTTTACCGCCAATGCAGAGAAGGATTTAGACCTTATAGCCGAAGGTAAAGCTAAATGGCAAGAAATACTCGCAAAGTTTTACTCTAGTTTTCATGAATTAGTTATTAAATCAGATAGTGTTACTCGAGAAGAGAGCACCCAAACTAGACTAATTGGCACCGATCCAAAATCTGGTAAGCCTATTTTTGCAAGATATGGGAGATTTGGTCCAATGCTACAAAAAGGTGAGGCCAAAAATGAAGATGAAAAGCTTATATTCTCATCACTACCTAAAGACACCACCCTTGAAACCGTCACTTTAGAACAGGCAATCGAGATGTTCACACTACCTCGAACCGTTGGTAAAACTGATGAAGGTGAGGAAATAACTTCCAATATTGGACGCTTTGGACCCTACATTAAGATAGACAAAACATTCGTATCAATTAAGCCCTTAGATCCACTAACCATCACTGAGAGCGAGGCAAGGGAATTATACTTACAAAACAAGGAAAAACTAGCCAAGAAATACATTAAAGAATTCGCGAGTGGAATCAAAATTGTTAATGGTCCGTACGGTCCCTATATTACAAACGGCAAAAAGAATGCAAAGATACCTAAAGATACAGATGAGAAGAAGTTAACAGAAGTTGAGGCGAAGAAGATATTAGCTGAAGCACCAGATAAAAAACGATCATTTAAACGACGAACTAAGAAAAAATAAGCATACAATAAAACTGATATTCTATCCAAAAGTGGTGTAGTAATATTGTCTTCACATATTTTGTGTTTTAATGTCTATTTAGTGTTACAATAATATTAAGATACTTTAGTATTGACTTTGAGGGAAATATATTATACAATAAGCATAATCAACCACCACGGAGAAGATAATGAATGATAAAACAGTACAGGTAGACATTACTCAAGCAGTACATGATATTTTGGGTTCGATAGATCACGACAGGGAAAAAGAGATCATATCTCGCCGTTTTGGCCTATTTGACCGAAAAGAAACTTTAGAACAAATTGGTGAGTTACTAGGTATTACTCGTGAAAGAGTTAGACAGCTAGAAAAAGCAATCTTAATTAAACTAAAAACTTCAGCAAAGGAAGGGAAGTTAACTAGCGTTAAACAACTACAAGACGTCCTAAAAGAGACTATTAACGATCGTGGTGGAATTATCAGAATTAGTGAGCTTGGTGCACATCTTACAAAAGATAACACTAAAATTGATCAGTCACAAGTATATTTCATATCAGAGATGTGCCCAAATCTAATCGTCGTACCAGATAGTGACTTCTTTTACCAAAGCGTGGGCATATTAGCCCTTCACGATGCAGCTAAAATCAAAAAATATGTCGATATGATTGTCGCAACAGTGAAGAAAATTGGAACACAGTCTAAAATAGAAAAAATAGCTACAGCAACGGGCAGTGATCTAGGCAATCAAAGAACTAGAGCTCTAGCAAGTATATCTAAGCAACTCGCAACTTTAAATGGCAAATGGGGCCTAATTAAATGGCCGACAGTCAATCCAAAGAACATCCGAGATAAAATATACGTTATATTAAAAGAACACGGCAAACCAATGCATTTTAACGAAATTTCAGATGCAATTAAAAAATCAGATTTCAAACGAAAAGACGTTACAACTCAAGCTATTCATAACGAACTTATTAAAGACAAACGATTTGTTTTGATTGGTCGTGGTATATATGCACTTAAAGAATGGGGTTATGAAAAAGGAACTGTAGCTGATATCATCGCCGACGTATTAAAAAAGGCTGGAAAGCCACTTCACCGTGATGAAATCATCAAAGAGGTCCTTAAAAGCCGTTTTGTTAAAGAAACTACCATATTGCTTAACTTACAAGGTAAACCTCAATTTAAGCGCGTAGCAAAAGCCACATATGGTTTAGACTTAAAGAAGTAATAGACTCTTATCTGTTATCTATCTGTTAATTTCGGTATATTCAGAACATTTAGCGAACAAATATATCTGTTGGTATCTATAAAAGGATATTACAAATACAGAGATAAATATAAATTTCTATATATTGCGGGGTACCAATGTAGTGGGGGATATAAAAATATAATAAATTTAAAATCAAAATACATCTATATATAGGAGCAGTGGAGATATATGAATTCAACAGATCGCAGTAGATTTCATGTCGCACAATGTACCTTTTGCGACGTGATACTATAATATATAGTTGGTTCAATACCCATTACCCTACAGGGGATTACTGTCCAATACACCGTGAATGTTTAATTTGTACGTCTTCGAACGTCTGTATAGTAATA
>Ga0182030_10001125_pt1 | contig 54025 bp, 46 predicted proteins | sample 812S3MmetaG_FD_121299 | JGI IMG/M metagenome (GOLD analysis project Ga0182030, IMG submission 121299) | Permafrost microbial communities from Stordalen Mire, Sweden - 812S3M metaG (Illumina Assembly) | ecosystem: Environmental > Terrestrial > Soil > Wetlands > Permafrost | place: Sweden...
CGAAGCCGGAATCGTCGGCGACGCCGGGCACGGATTTGTACTGCGGCTCGATGGTCCAATCCTCAAAGGTCTTGAGCTCCATCGGCGAGCGGTCCGGACTTTGCAGCACATAGCGATAGATGAGACCGGACGGGGCGGACATCGGCGACAGCGAGGGACTCACGCCGGTGGGCATGGTGAGATCGGGCAGCCGGTTCTCAACCTGCTGGCGGGCAAAATAATTATCGGTACCGTTGTCGTAGGTGAGGATCACATCGGACAAACCGTAGAGCGAGATCGAGCGGATGGTGGACAGCCGCGGGATGCCGTTCATTTCCCGCTCCACGGGCACCGTAATCAGCCTCTCGACCTCCTCGGCGGCACGGCCCGGCCACTGAGTGATTACTTCGACCATGGGAGGCGACAGGTCCGGGTACGCATCCACCGGGAGCCGCCGCAGCGACCATGTCCCTGCGCCGAGAAGCACGGCCGTCATGAGCAGGATCAGAAAACGCTGACGGAGCGAGGAGGCGACGATCCGATTCATGATCGACGATCTGGGCGCGCGCGGCTGAGGCTCGTCGCTCATTGATTCTGCATGAATTGGACGAAAAGGCCTCCTTCGACCACGATCCGCTCCCCGGCCGCGAGCCCTTCGGGGATGACGTATTGATCGCCAGTGCGATGACCCAAGGTGACGTGCCGGCGGGCGAAGCCGGCATCGGATTCAACGACGTACACGAACGGCAGATTTTCCTCGTCGCGCAAAACCGCCGAGACGGGTATGAGCAACCCGCTGCTTTCCGCGCGGCTCCGGATCCGGACCCGGACATACATCTGCTTCTTGAGTAAGTCGCCCGGATTGTCGACTACCACGCGCACCGGGACCGATCGGGTGTCGGGGTCGACCAGCGCGGAAATGTTGCCCACTTTTCCGGAGAAGCTCTTCGAGCCTGCGCCGCTCCACACCTCGGCGGAATCTCCCAAGCTGACCGACGTGAGATCCGACCCGAAAATCTGGGCCATGACCCAGACGCGGGAGAGGTCGGCGACCGTAAAGCATGGCGTCGTGCCTGCTGCCAGGAGTTGACCGGGAGTGATCAACTTCTCCACCACCGTTCCGGCAATCGGCGAGCGAATCGCTGCCGCGGCGTGCGCTATCGGCAGGCCCCGCTGGATGCCCTTGATCGCCTGCTCAGGAACGTTCAGCGAAACGAGTTCTTGTAGCGCCGCGTCTCGGTCCGCTTCGGCGTTGGCTGCGTCGGTTTCGGCCTGCGCCGCTTCCTTCTGAGCGACTCCGTTGTGCTCGAGGAGATCCTTGTCGACGTCGGCCAGGTGGCGGTCAGTCTTGGCCGTGGCGAGCGCCTTCTGATAAGCAGTGATGGCCGCCGCAAAGTCCGGGGAGTCGACCGTCGCGAGCGGCTCCCCCTTCTTGACGCGCTGACCGAGGGATACCAACAGGCGCGACACGGGGCCCGAGATCGGTGACAACACGCTCGTGGCTTGATCGTTGTCGAAATCGACCACCCCGGTGGTCTCGACCGTGTCGTGGAAACTGGACGACCGGACCGTGTAAATGCTCACGCTCTGCCGCTGCGCCGCAGTCAGTTTCACGTTGCCGGCCGTCACGGGCGCCGGCGGCGGCTCGTCCTTCTTCGAACAGCCGCTCAACGCCCCGGCGGCCACGATCGACGCGACGGCGATCACCCACGAAGCCTTAAGGTTCACGAGGGTCCACGGCCAGCTCCGCGCGATTCCACCATCCACCTCCCAGGGCTTGAAACAACGCCGCCGTGTCGGCATAGCGGCTGGCCTCTGCCTGAACCAGATTGATCTGGCTCTGCTGATTCGCCTGCTCGGCGCTCAGCAGCGCCAGATAGCCCGCGTAGCCGTCGTGCCATTGGCGTTGCGCCAAATCGAGGGTGAGCTTGGCGGCATCCGCGGCGGTCTTGGCTGCTTGCAAGGCCTGCGCATCCTGTTCGAGCGCCGACAAGGTGTCGGCGACATTCTGGAATGCGGCGAGGACCGTGCTTCGATATTGCTCGGCGGCTTCAGTATACGCGGCCTTGGCGGCGCGCTCCTGGTGCAGGAGTTGCCCCCCCTGGAACAGGGGCGCCGTTGCATTCACGCCCACGCCCCAGAAACCGGTGCCCTCGGTGAACAGCTGATCCATGAAGGCGGCCGAGCTGCCGGCATTGGCGACCAGGGGGAAACTCGGCAGCCGATTTGCAATGGAGATTCCGATCTTGGCGCTGGCATCGTGCAAGTTCGCCTCGGCCTGGAGGACGTCCGGGCGCTGCTCCACGAGCAACGAGGGCAAGCTCAGCGGCGGTTCGCCCGGCAATTCCAGACTCGACAGGTCGAATTTCTCCTCCGGCACCTGAGCCGGAAACCGGCCGGTGAGCGCCGCCAAAAGGTCGTGAAGCTGGGCTAGCTGCTTGACGAGCGGGGGAAGAGTTGCGGCGACTTGCGCGAGCTGAGATTCCTGCGCGGCCATATCGAGCCGGCTCGCATACCCTTTGGTAAATTGATACTTGAGAATCTCCAGAGCCTTGGTGTTGCTGTCGATGAGCCGCCGGGTCGCCTCCACCTGCCTCTGCAGCGAGCTCATTTGAATCGCTGTGACCACGACGTTGGCGGTGAGCGTGGTGTACGTCGCGATCATCTGAAATCGCGCCTCCTGTTCCTGCGCTTGCAACGATTCCACGGTCCGGCGATTCAGGCCGAAAACGTCGGGAACGTACGAGACGGTCACCTCGGGAGTGAACAGGTTGTAGAGAAACGCGTTCGAGTTGAGCGCCGGCGCGATCTGGCCCGACTGTCGCTGCCGGGAGGCGGCGAAGCTTGCCGCGACGCTTGGATAGTAAACACCGCGTTGCGCGAGGACATTCTCTCTCGTCACCGATAGTGCCGCCCGCGCCGCCTTGAGGTCCGGATTGTTCTTGAGCGATCGCTCGATCAGCTCGGTGAGCGGGGCCGAATGGAACAGCGTCCACCATTCCCCGGAAATGTCGGTTCCTTGAGCGAAGCGCTGGGCGTCCCCTCCCGCGATTCCGGGGACCACGGCCGTGGCCAAGACCGGAGGGGAGGTGAAAGCGGCGACATCGGGAGGCGCCGGCCTGCTGAAATTCGGGCCCACGGCGCAGCCGGCCAACAACAGGAGAAGGGTGGCCCCGATTCGGCGGAGTGGATGCGACGGTCGGCTCGGGCTTATACGAATCGGTGGGTCGGGAAGCACCGCGATGCCGGGATCCGTGGGCGATCGGGGCTGTGGATGCACGCTCATGGGAAAACGATTGTGGGCCAAAGCACCGACGATCGCCAGCGGTGCGGACCGGCGGCCGCCGGCGGAGGCACCGGGATCGTGCACTGCATGGGCAAATCTTCCGTCGATCACTCCTATAATTTGGGTCATATCGGCGCCTTGATGTAGAGAAACATAAAGTTTTCGGATGGACACCGGTTGCGATGGACATCGCCGACGCAAACTTCAGCCGCGGTCTTGCGGACTCGAAGCGGATAGAGACCCAGCTCGACTACCGCAAGCAGCTCCCGCCGCTCAGGCCTGTGTTCGGCGCAGTGCCTACTGTCGAGATCACAGCAAAGTGTTCGCGCGCTTGCTTTACCGGTGACGCAAACTGCAATGGATCTGGCGATGCTCACAGGCCTGCGACAGGGCGACCTCTTGCCCTTGGAGAAGCGTCATCTAACCGATTAAGGGATCGACTAGTCAGATCGACATCGTTACCGCCAACAATCACAAACACTGATCATCGAGTGGAGCCCAGAACTGCGGGGAGTCATCGGTCCTCACTCATGCTGAGCTGCATGGATTGGCCCGCCGCCTCAAATTGATCCGGCCGATCTCAGTCACTGTGCAGCCATAGAAATCGGTATGCCAGCGATGCCACCGTGCCAAGGGCAACCGCGGCGGCCTGCGAGTCATATATTTCTACTGCGTCCGTGGATTGGAGTTCTGGCTATTCACTCTGTACGACAAGAATGAACCGAGCGATCTGGCGAAAAAGGATCGGGCAACGCTGGAGAGTCTATTGAAAACTGAATTGAAGATTAGGAAGCAGGTATGAAGAAAAAGCGCATTTTGATGGCCGAGTTGACAGAGGGCTTTGTTGCTCTTGCTGATAAGCGAACCGGCAAGCGCACTCTGCGCACCCATGTCGTTCAAACTAAAGCCGCACCAAAGATGTCCGCAAGGAAGCTATCGGCCCTGCGTGAACGTATGAACCTATCTCGAGCCTTGTTCGCAAAGTATCTGCGGACGAACGTACGCACTCTTGAAAACTGGGAGCAAGGGCGCGCACGCCCCAACGCGCAGGCAGCATTGTTGATTCGCATAGTTGAGAGATATCCCGATACAGTCGAACGATTGACGAAGATCTGATCTACGCAATATCAATAGCCTATTCCATAAGTTATTCCAGGGAGGGAATTTAAGGACCTGTTTAGCTTCCTGAATATAAAGCAATTTTCGACAGTCCGAAAAAAGTTACCCTCAAATTAACCCGCAAATGGCGTGGCTGTTGGTGGACATCGCTGGACGCTGATCGCCCTGCCGCCGAGATCAAGATTCGAGGACGTATCCCAAAGCTTTATAGCCCTTCTCGCGCTTCGCGGCCATTCGTGCGAGCACGGGCGCGGCCCGGTCGACGTAGTCGTACACGATCACCTCTCGCTTTCCGTCGTGATCACGATGCAGGCGACCGACGTATTGCGCCAGTGTCCCAGTCCATGAAATTGGCATGACGAGAAACAGCGTGTCAAGGCGGGAATCGTCAAATCCTTCTCCTAGATAGCGCCCGGTTGCGAGCACCAATCGCTCACCACTTCCGCCGGGCTGCAGGCCCGCATGCGCGCTACGAAGTTCCCCGGCTGCCATTCCTCCATGCAGGACGACCAGATTCCGAGTAAATCGCTCAAACCGCGCTCGAAGCGCTTCCAGGTGATCGCGGCGCTCAGTCAGGATCAGCGGACACCGGCCCGCTTCCAGTGCCGTCAGGACGTCATCGAATATCACCGAATTGCGCGCCTCATCGCGGCCGAGCGCAGCATAGATGGCCGGCATGGACATTCGAGATCCTTCTAACTCCGGCGGCAACCTGAATTCAGTGTTGCGAATTCGGACCTTGTGATGGAAACCCCGCCGCAAGGCTTGGGACTTGGGGTCCACGCGATGACGCACCGGTCCGCACTGCATGAAGATGATCGGATGGTGCCCATCCTTGCGGGATACTGTCGCGGACAGTCCCAGTACATACCTCGCCTTAGAGCGCCGCGCGACCAATTCGAAGCTAAACGCGGACAGATGATGACATTCATCCACGATGAGATGACCGTAGCCAGCGATCTGGTCGGACACCTCCGCCTTGCGCACGAGACTCTGTATCAATGCAACGTCGATTCGTCCCGTGGGCTTACGGCGACCGCCGCCGATCGTACCCACATCACCAGTGTCCACCGACAAGAACTGCTTGAGGCGCTCGACCCACTGTTTCAGCAACTCCTTGCGGTGCACCAGCACCAGCGTGTTGATTCGTCGGTGGGCGACCAGTGCCGCGGCGACCACGGTTTTGCCGAAGGCGGTCGTCGCCGCCAGAACACCACAGTCGTGGCGCGACAATGCGTCAAATGCGCTTTGTTGGTCATCACGAAGGGTACCCAGAAAGCGGTAGCCGAGTCTCGCGCCGGGCCCCCGCAAATCCTCTATGTCAACTTCAACGCCGTGCGATCGCAGCAATTCGAGCGACTCTTCGAAGCAACCGCGTGGCAACGCCAAGTGATTCCTATGCAGCGACGCGCAGGAGATGATTCGCGGCTTGCCGAAGGTCGGCAAGCGCATCGCCTGTGCCCGGTAAAACTCAGGATTTTGAAATGCCGCTAATCGAATAAGCAATGCGACCATGGAAGGCGGAAGCGCCGTACGATCTATGTAGATGTCATCCGACAAGACAATCTTGACGCGGTCCGGCAGCGGTACCGTCACGCGCTCGGGTGAGTGCCGCAGCGATGGAGCCTGGCGCCACGGTTCATCACCATTCTCTTCGGCGACGGGGATCCGAACGGCCAGTACACGATCGCGTGCTTCCGCCTCACGAATGAAGTCGAGGACGGCCTGCGGCGCGAGACGAGAAAGGGAGCTAACAAATGCCCATTGATCCCGGTGAGGAAGAAGATTGTCATCCACGAAGACGCTGTTGCCGTAATCGCGTGCACGTCGCTGAAGCGGCAGTGCGATGAGATTGCCAAAACCGCCCTTAGGCAAGGTGTCTTGACTGGGGAACATTCGATCGTAGGAAGCGAAGCCCACTTCCGGTCGACGTTGCAGCGTTTGAGTCAACAAGGTAGCACCCAATAGGCGTGCATCTCTAGCCGGAATCGGTTGCGAGAAGAAGATCCAAACGTGGCCGCCCCTACCAGATCGCGATCGCTCTAGCGCAGCGGGAACCGAGCGCAAACGACACGTCTCTACGAAGGCGAGCGCATCGATCGACCAGTCGTCTCCGTCGAAATCCACCGCCAAAAACCAGCACGTTTCATCGACCCTGACCGGATACACACCGGCGACAAATTCTGCGCTGCTAGATCGGCTTGGGTCAGCCCCGCGCAGATGGCTGGCGATTACGTTGTCCGACAAGGCAATGAAGGCCTGGTTTGGGCACTCGCCGCATTTCACCTGCGGTTTTCCGCAAACACCTCGCACCCATTCATTCGCGCAGGCGGGCGCGTAGCCTGACTTCCCGGTATTGCGATTCCCATCGCACTGGAAAAACGTCCGATCGACCGGCAAACAGTCGACGAAACAGCGTGATCTTCTCCGCCGCCGTAGAGTCGGCTGATATTTTTGACGGGACACCGCGTTCGGAAACCCTTTCCTGCGCTCGTCGCGACCGCAGCCGTTCTAACTGTTCGTTGAGTGCGCTCTGTTCCGCCTCTAGTTCCGCGAGGCGCGCGCAAATCGAAGCAATATCACGCTCCTCACTCATGCTGGGCTGCATGGCCGCCGCCTCAAATTGATCCGGCCGATCTCAGTCACTGTGCACCCACAGAAAATCGGTATGCCAGCGATGCCACCGTGCCGAAATCCATCTGTCCCAGTAGGGCATACTCATACACTTTACTATTATACGCAATTTGCGTATAGTCATCACATGCGCGCGTTGTTCGTTGAACTTCCGGCTTTCGAGCGACTGCGCAATGAATATCTCGATGATGAGAGTTTCCGGGCGATGCAGAACGCTTTGATGAATGATCCGTCAGCCGGGGATGTCATTCAAGGGACAGGTGGTCTCCGAAAGCTTCGTTGGACGGACAAGCGGCGCGGCAAGGGCAAGCGCGGGGGCCTGCGAGTCATATATTTCTACTGGGTCCGTGGATTGGAGTTCTGGTTATTCACTCTGTACGACAAGAATGAACTGAGCGATCTGGCGAAAAATGATCGGGCAACGTTGGAGAGTCTCTTGAAAATTGAATTGAAGATGAGGAAGCAGGTATGAAGAAAAAGCGCAATTTGATGGCTGAGTTGACAGAGGGCTTTGTTGCTCTGTCCGATCAGCGAACCGGCAAGCGCACTCTGCGCACCCATGTCGTTCAAAGTAAAGCCGCACCAAAGATGTCCGCAAAGGAGCTATCGGCCCTGCGTGAACGTATGAACATATCTCGAGCATTGTTTGCAAAATATCTGCGGACGAACGTACGCACTCTTGAAAACTGGGAGCAAGGGCGCGCACGCCCCAACGCGCAGGCAGCATTGTTGATTCGCATGGTTGAGAGATATCCTGATACAGTCGAACGATTGTCGAAGATCTGATCTACGCAATGTCAATAGCTAATATGTAAGCGATCGATCTCGGACGCCCTTGCGCTGTGATCGGATTTCGGAATCAGAACCTATAACCCAAGCGGCACCAGTAGTGCCAGTCAGCGATGGCCTCGGCTGTGCCGGCATCTACGCGCTGCGGTTCGAGTTGTTTCAGGGGCACGCCCAGAGGCCGACCGTTCCAACGCGCGAGCACGATGATATCAGCCTCGCAGTCCTCTTCTGGCGCCAGACCGGTGATCGTGACCGCTTGGCCGATCCTCAGCGGTGAAGTTGTCCGGCGCGCCTTGCAGGTTGCCTCGAACGGGAACTGCAGTTGATTGTCCAGATGATAGTACCAGCCCAGCGCCCGCTCGCTTTCGTTATAGGCGTCAACAACGATTTCGTTGATGATGCGCGCTTCTCGCCGACGATCTTGTCGGGGTCGCCCAGAACTACGGGGCTTTGGCATCGACTAGCAGGCTGTTGAAGAACGGGCGGATTTAGCAATCATGATCTTCTCTTTCATCGTTTTTTCGCTTGTTCGCCGAGTTCGATCGGTTCGGTTGGACTCTATTGGCTATGATTGGACGGCTTTTCAGCGTTGCGCCCAAGCTGCGGGCAGACGAGCGCTACTCAGGGGCGAGCGCCGGCGGCCCCGGCAGATTGGTCACCCGCAGCAACGTATGGATCCCGACCGTGAGCGTGGTCAGGAACTCCACTTTGCGTTTGCCGTAGAGCTTCATCTTGCGCAGCGGCCGGCCATCTTTGCTCCAGCCGAAGCACTCCTCGATCCGCTTGCGGATCCTCTGACTGGCCAGGTAGCCTGCGTGTCGCGTGGTACGCGCATCGATCGCCGAGCCGCGATGGGCGGTGATGTTCATGGCCACCTGTGGGGTAATGCCACGATCGCGGCAGTCGGCCACGAACTGCGCCGTGTCATAAGCTTTGTCCGCCGCCACCGTACGCCGCTCGCGCGCGGCGTTGCGGTCCAGAAGCTTCAGTGCCGTGGCGCGCTCAGCATAGCCGTCCGCTTCCGTCACCTCCACATCCACGATCAGGCCGTGCCGATGGTCCATCAGCGTGTGCCCCATGTAGCACAGCTTCGCCGCCTGTCCCTTGCCCTTGCAAAACAGCTTCGCCTCCGGATCCTTTGGCGCTACATGGGTCTCGTTGCTGCGCTTCTCTCCATGCCAGTTCACCGTCGGGTTGCGCCCGGGGCCCGGCGGCTCGTCGCTCCCGTCGCGCCGGCGCATGCTCTTCACCGCCGCCCAGGACTCGATCAGCGTTCCGTCCACGCTAAAGTGCTCGTTCGACAGCAGATGCGCGGCTCTCGCCTTGCGCACGGTCCGGCGCAACAGCTTGCGCGCCACCTTCGCCTCGATCAGCCGATCGCGGTTCTTGGTGAAGCTGGAGTGATCCCAGATCGGCTCATCGATGCTCAGACCCACGAACCAGCGAAACAGCAGGTTGTAGTCGAGCTGCTCGCACAACAGTCGTTCGCTGCGGATCGAGTACAAAATCTGCAGCGTCGAGGCCCGCACCAGCCGCTCTGGCGGGATCGAGGGCCGTCCCTCCGCCGCATACACCCTGTCAAAGTCTCGGCTCATGCCGCTGAGCGCCTCGTCCAGCAGTTCCTTGATGCCGCGCAACGGGTGATCTTGCGGCACCCGCGACTCCAGCGACACGTAACTGAACAGTCCGCTTTGCTGAAGATCGGTTCCGCGCATCACATCAGCCTCCTTCGGTGCGTTAACCGAACATTGCATGATGCGCATAGTTTTTCAACAGCCTGCTAGTGGGCGGATTTGGAACGGAAGCAGGGCTTCGATCTGCTCGATGGTTTGCGCCGCTGGCAGTTCGGCGAACAAGCGGCGCAGGTAGGCATAGGGTTCCAGTTCGTTTGCGCGCGCGGTTTGCACGAGACTGTAAAGGCTGGCGCTGGCCTTGGCGCCATTGACGGTATCGGCGAACATCCAGTTGCGCCTTCCTAGGGCAAAGGGACGGATCGCATTCTCGGCGAGGTTGGTGTCGATGGCGACTCGGCCGTCCTCGGTGTAGCGGATGAGTTTGGGCCATTGTTTGAGCAGATACGCGAGCGCTTTGCCGAGTTTCCCTGAGGGGAGCGTCTGGCGCTCGAGATCCGTTGCCCATGCGTGGAGAGATTCGAGGAGCGGGATGGCTTTCTCTTGGCGCGCTGCCCGGCGCTCGACATCATTCAAGGCGCTCCCTTCGCGCTCGATCTTGTAGAGCTCATCGATCCGCCGTACCGCTTCGTGCGCGGCGGTGGCGCTCTTCTGCTCCTTCTTCGGCAGCGCTTTGATCGCCTCGAAGAACTTGCGGCGGGCGTGTGCGATGCAGCCGCAGTGCACCAGGCCATGGTGCTTCGCGACCTGATCGTAGGCGCCGTAGCCGTCGCTCTGGACCACCCCATGGGCACCCTCGAGGGGCCGTGCGGCCACCTCGCTACTGCGGCTCGCATCGTAGTCAAAGAGGATGATCCTTTGGCGCGGGGGACCGGCGACCCGTACCCACATCCAGTGCTCCGAGCTCGCCGTCTTCTCGCTATTGATGACTTGTACCGGCGTCTCATCGATGCGGATGTAGCCGCTGCCGCGCAGCCGCTCATCCATCAGGTTGATGAGCGGTTGAACCCGCTCCGTCAAGGCAATGATCCAGGCGGCCTGCGTGGCCCGCGGGAGAGCGACCCCGTGACGGGCGAAGATCGCCTCCTGGCGATAGAGCGGCAGCGCATCGACGTATTTGCTAGTGACGAGGTGGGCAAGTAACCCGGGAGCCGCGTTTGTCCGAGGCAGGATCTGCTCGGGCAAAGGCGAGGTTTTAAGGCACTGCTCGCATCCCGGGCAGGCGTACTTCTTGCGCACGTGCTGCAGCACCTGGATCTTCGGCGGCACGTAGTCGAGTTGCTCCGAGACCTCGCTCCCGATCTCGATGAGCCTGCTGCCGCACGCACACTGCCGCTCGCTCTCGGGCAGATCGTGTACGACCGGCACGCGGGGCAGATGGGCAGCGATGGCTTTGCGCCCGGCTTTAGCGCCCGTCGTGGGTTTGTCTTCGCGCTGCGGTGTGGCTTTGAGGTTGATTTCGGCGCCGAGGACCTCGTTCAACTCGGCGATCGTTTCCGCCTCGTTAAAGAGCTCGCTCTGTCCGGGTGCCACGCTGAGCTTCTCGCAGCTTGCCCCGTAACGATCGGCTTGCAGGATCCGAAGCGCCTCTTCCAAAAGCCGGATCCGCCGCTCGCGAGCCGCCAACTCGGCAGTACGCTCGGCATCGCGGCGTCTTAACTGTTCGACTTCGCTTTCCAGCAACGCGATGCGCACCGCGCCATCCATGGCCTCGGTGTGCGCATCCACTTTGCTTTCCAACATGCGATAAGTATCGCATGATACGATCTTCGATGCACGAGTAAATGCCTATATTTATAGGCTTTTCATCACCCCACGCGGCGCATCAACAACTCTCGATGACCTTGCCTCCACAAATCAAAGCCAGCGAGTAACTCCTCGAGTTGCGCGCCGCGGATCGTCACCGTCTCGCCCTCGATATGTCGTGGGAAGATGAACCGATCGCGGCCCTCGAGCCGCTTGCTCCACAGACACAGGCCGTTCTTCTGCCAATAAACCATCTTGATCCGGTCGCGTTGCGTATTACTAAACACGTACAGCGCGGGCTCGAAGATGTTCCTCTTCAATGTCTGCTCGACGATCAGCGCCAACGTCGCTGCCTGCTTGCGCATGTCCACCGGCGACACGCACACGAACACCGCGACATTCGCATCGGGGCGCATCATACGGGCTCCTCGAGCAGCGCAAGCACTCTCGGTAGCTGCCGCTCATCACTCAACAGAAGTTCCGCTCGACGGCCGTTCGCCAGATGCAATTGCAGATGAAGAGGTGCCGACACCGCGCCCTGTTCCGGCACAATGCGCACGCGTGCAAATCCCGGCGGCGCCATCCTCGCTACCTCGGTCGATTCACTGGCCTTGCTCGCCGGCCATCGCCCGCTGCTACGTAGGTTCCTCTTCCACTGGTACGCCTCGCCCGGCCGCAGTCCATGTCGCCGGCAATACTCAACCAGCGATTGCTTCCCCGCCGCCGCCTCCCGCAATCTCTCCAGCCACATCAATGCCTGCTTTCCCCGATCCTCGTTGCTCATTACGCCGCCGTCCTTCGTTGTAACCCGGCGGCATCTTTACCAGGCTACCTTCGCTCAGGGCAGGGTGCGGAAGATTGAGCGCTTACGCTAATATTCAGTAATATATTCAATTAGTTATGCTGGCCAGGCAGGGAATTGAAAGCCATCTTTATCTTGAGGAATTTAAAGATATTTTTGAGACCCCATAGAAAGTTACCCTCAAATCGAACCCGCAAAAGGAGTGGCTGTTGGTAGACGTTCTCGGACGCCGTAGATTATGCGCCTAGCCTGGTTTGAGCTTCTCTTCCGCGTACAGCGACAGCTCTATCATTCGTTCGAGCAGTTGATCCGCCGATGCTCCCGCAAAATTCCTTAGCACCAGTTCTTTAACGTACAGTCGTACCAGGTAACGCAACTGCAGCGCACGATTGCGCGTCGCAAAAACAAAGTCGCGATGACCGCTGTTCACGACGATGACATTGCGATCCCCATCGAAACGACAACGCCACAGCTCACCGGCTGCCCGCTCGAACGTGTAACCCGGCAGGCCACGCGCACTGACAACGGCCGGACTCACCGTGGCGTCCAAACTGTCAGTCACGGTAATCAGCGCCTCGGCGGTGCGGGTAACACCCCGCTGGGTCACCGTGACGCTGATGCGAGCGAGCCCCGGTGCAGCCGGTGCTCGGTACTCAACTTCCTGGTCGGTGATCCCCTGTAACGTACCCTCACCTTCCAGCATTTGCCAAACAAATTGTAGATCATCGATCACGCGCCGCCGCGATCGGTCGCGTGGCAGCGCTCGGAACTTGCGGATCTCGTTAAGCGGCACCGTACCCGCGGCCGGCGACATCACGACGCCGAACAGGGGACCGGCGTAATCAAAGAACTGCCGCTGCGGCGAATCGGTGGGTCCCGATTCCCGCATTCCCGGCAACACGACGTCCAGATCAGAAGCTGCGGTGCCATCGCGGGCGTTGAGTCTCGCACCACCGCCCTCTTTCAGTGCTCGCCCGTGCACATCAAACCAGTCATATTCCTCGCGCGGCAGCGCGAGCATCGCCTCGTGAAATGCCCTTTGAATCGCTTTTAACGATTGTTGACTGGCCTGCTCTTCCTCCGCGCGCTGCTGATCGTCGATCAAGCCATTGACGTGGGTTTCCAGGGCCCCGAGTGCCGTGATGAGCGCTGCGTAGCGCTCGTCCTGAATGATTCCGGTCCGAGTCCCCGGTGTGAGGTTCAAGAACGGCGCATCGATCAAGCCTTGTAAGTAACGCGACGGCCAGGGACTGTGTTCCAAACCCGGAAGCGTCGACAGATCCTCAATCACCCGCGTGCCGGCGCGCGTCAATGCTACCCGCGCGGCCTCATTGGGCTCGGCTAGATATAATTCCGCGTACGCATCTCCGTAGACGGTGCGAATCGTCGGCAACTGGTGCAGCAATCGACCCTCGAACTGTCGGGGTTCGACCTCGTATTGCTTGCGCGCAAGCCTGTCGATCACCGTCACTCGGACTTGAGCGTCCCGAATTCGGTCGCGCAATTCCGAGGCCAAGTACCACTGGATCTTCTCGCCGCTCAAGTTTCGAATTCCCTCGAGCAACGGGCTAATCTTGAGTTCCGTACCCTTCTCGGCGAACAAGACCCGGCGTGGACTGACCTCGTACCGCGAATCACCCTTGCTCATCGCCATTTGATAAGCGCGCTGGTCGGTGCCGGTAGAGATCATCGTCAAACGGTCGCCGACCGTCCAAAAGCTCAAGAGACCAATACCAAACTCCCCTTGCAATCCCGCGCCGTTCCCGTCGGCCTTGAGGCGCCTTTTGATCGAGTCGCAAATGTGAGTGGCAACGTATTTGAAGTCAGGAAGCCCGTCTGCATCGCGCGGAACTCCGTCACCGTCGTCCTTGATCGAGAGGAAATGTGCACCGTGCTCTCGGCCACGGGTGATTGTGATGGTCTTCGCGTGTGCGTCGATGCTATTCTCAACAAACTCAGCAATCGCCTTGAGGGGGTTGCTCTGTGACAGTGCGATAATCCGAATCGCGTTCCAGTCGTCCCCGATTCGAAGTTTTCCACTGTCCTTATCTTTGGATTTCATACCTGCACGGTACTCGAATACATGGAGCATTCCATATTCCTAGAATCATGGTTATCGCTCACCCCTCGGGCAGCTGCGATAGCAAGGTATCCAGAGTCTTGAGGAGCTCGCTCGCTCGACTCGAGGCGATCTCGTAGACTCGTCGATGATCGAGGGTGGCATAGCCGTGCGCGAGAACGTTGCGAAACGCCACCACCAGATCGCCTTCCGGAATTTTGCCAAACAGCGCCGCGTCGAGTTTTCGAAGCTGCCCCAATGCATCTCCTGCAATCTCCAACTGGCGCTCAACCGCCGACTGACACAACTCATCCGCAAGATAATCGCCGAGCGAGCGGTTTCCCAGGAATTTGGATACTCGCCGGAGTGCGAGCAGCGCTGTTTCCAGGAAAACATCAGGCCGCAGCGGCATAGATCGGGACTTTCGTGTGCTCAATGATGCGTTTAAGGCGCGTATCCGGCATCGCCTCCAATTCCACCAGATCCACCGGTCGCGATAGCAAATGCTCCAGCGCAGCCTTGAAATCAAAGTACTGACGGGCTAAGGAATGGTCGGCAGGAGGTCCAAACTTCACAGCCGCATCGACGTCGCTCGATGTCGGGTCAAAGTCCCTGCGCAAAATGGAGCCAAACAGCGCGAGCTCGCGGACCCCATAACGCTCGCACAATCGCGCGATGTCGTCGCGCCGGCGCTCAATCATCGACGGTACGTTACCGGCGCCGCGCTCTTCCAAGAGAGAGCCGGTCATGCGTGCTGCGATTCCTCCATCGACGGAATGCGGTATTTTCTCGTTGCTGCGCTGACGAATCCTCCCGCGGGCCGCCACACCGCTGATCCGAGGACTTTTCACCAAACCCGATGTTTTCAACACCAAACCACGTAGCTCCTCAAACACGGGTGCCGAGGCATTGGCTTGATAATGTTTTTGATTGCCAACGCGTTTCACCGTCACTAGCTCGGCGGCCTCTAACTGGGCAAGTTCACGCTGAACTGCACCGGACCCAGAACATGCCAGGGCGATGAGCTCACTTGCATAGAAACTCCGCGCATGATTTCCAAACAATACAGCCAAGACGCGCTGTTGTACCTTCGTGAACAATGCGTCCGCGACGCCGGAACCCGCCGGTGCGCGACTACTCAGCTTCTTTCTTTTGGTGCCCATTTTGGGTATCTTACTACCCAGAATGGGTATTGGCCAGGGAGGGCATTGAAAGCCATCCTTATCTTGAGGAATTTAAAGATAATTTTGAGATCCCAAAGAAAGTTACCCTCAAATCGAACCCTCAAAAGGAGTGGCTGTTCGTAGACGTCCTCGGACACTCCGTCCCCTCAAAGCCGTGCGCCGATTTGCCGCACTGGCCTCAAGGCCAGACATCCGCTAGATGGGTTGAATCGCAGCAGGCCTTTCCGTGAACCGACTGTATACTAACGGCGTGGGTACCAAACTTTCCGTAGCGAACCGTTATCTGCGCAATCCCGAGGTCCGGGAACGGACGGTGACCAGGTCTGTCGCCACATCATCCGCGATCGAGGGAATTCGAGCGCCGTTCGGAGGCAGTGCGAAAACCGGTGCAAGCAGCAAGATCCGTCTCAAACGGAAGAGGCCTTAGCCACCGACTTCAGCGTGCGCGCAATGACTTCGCGAAATATCTTGGTCATCGGATCATAGTCGCGGCTCAATCCGGCGTGAACGGCAGCAATGTATTCTCGTTTCTTGGTGCCTCGGATCCCTCCGAAATCCAGAGCGGGTAATCCGGCCTGTAGCCCCATCAACATTGCAAGAAGCCGAGCGCAACGCCCATTGCCATCGCGGAAGGGGTGAATCAGGATCAGCTCGGTATGCACGATCGCCAATGCAGTTGCCTGCGCGGCCGTTGTATTGAAGAAGCGGCATGGCGTATATTCCCGAAGCGGCCCGCGCTCGAGATCCTGCATCAGTCTCGGTATTTGGATTGCGGCCGCGAACATGAACGCTCCCTTAGCAATGTTTACTCCCCGGTATTCGCCCGCCCACTCATAGATCTCCCCGAGCCAGAGTTGGTGCATGCGGCGGATTTCGCCGGCCGTGAAGCGCTGGTCCACCCGCGTTTCGTCGATTATCTGCTGGGTCGCGATCAGCAATGCTGCGGATTCTCTTCGCTCGAGCTCCCGTACTGAAGTAATGCCGAGTCGATTGCGGAGTACGCGGCCGCGTGAGCGAGGTTGAAATTCGGCCTCCGGGCCAACGGCCTCATAACGTCCAGCCACAGTGAGCCCTTCGTCTGATCACGACCCGACTGACCTATTTCGCGAGACAGCTTTCTTGATAAGCATCAGTGTGCTACCGCTCCCTTCCCTTATTCAACGACCAATTGAAGAAGCTTTTTACCCTGCAGCCTCTCGAGCCAGCGCAACACTGCCTTGCCGCGGCCGATTGTTTCCAGCTTAACGGTGCCGTTGGCACGGACAGCGATGCGAGTTTTGATCCGACGACCGCGGATGTAATCAGCATCGAAGTGCAATTCGCCGCGCACGAATCGCAGTCCCTCGATGAAGTCCGCAACCGTGAATTCGTCCTTCTCATGGTAATCTACAGATGACATATTACGGGGTCTCGCCTCGGCAAAAGACAACACGCCCAGGACAAACATGAATCCGAAAGCACCCCACTCGGCGGTGTCCTCCGCGACGTCGTCTTCGTCTTGGTCGTCTTCGCCCTCCTCCGAGACAAATCTGAGCAGCAGCCGCATGCCGAATTCGGCTTCGTCGGGTGCCGCCAAGACTTCCTCCTCGACGATGCGAAAAGACACCAGCGAGCCCGTCTTGATCAGCTCATATCCGATCATCTGCACTTCGCTTGCCATGGAATCTCCCTGTGATTTGGCTCGACGACGATGACTATATTGACGTCAACACCAGGAAAGATCGAGCACGCGCAATCCCCGTTGTCCGAAATCAGTCGACAACTCGGCCAAATCGGCGGGTCGGGGAAATTCGCAACGCGCTCTACCGCCCCCGCCGGTGATCTTCATCTCGGGGTCCGTGGAGTTGGCCGCGTCCGTTTCCCGATACCCCCCACCACCGCCCGCAGGCTCTGCGGGGTCGCCCGCCCGGCCCTTCACGGTTTCAAGGCCGAGACACGTCTTGACCCCAGGGTGCGCGACACATGGGAAGTGGCCAAGAGCAGAATCTCGATCGATCAGTGCCGATGGAACGAGACCCTGGCTGCGCAGCTTGATCGGATACGCCGGGACCTCGGGCTACCCGACGGGTATCAACTCAAAGCACAGTTGCACAACATGCTGGTTTACGGACCCGGCCAATTCTTCGCCCCGCATCAGGATTCCGTAAAGACGGACGATATGATCGGTACCCTCGTTGTGAGCCTGCCGTTATGCTTCAGCGGCGGCGTCATGTCGATCGAGCACCACGGCGCCAAAGTGCGGGTTGGCGGTTCCGAGAAGAATCTCACTTTCATCGCCTTCTATGCCGATTGTCGCCATGAAGTTCGCCCCATCAAGCAAGGATATCGTGTCGTTTTGACCTACAACTTGATCGTCGAAGGCAATTTCGCAGTCGCGGAGGCGCCAGCGGCGAACTTGGTCCGCGCCATCCAGGAATTCTTTACGTACCCGGGTCCAGCGCGGTGGAGCGGCGATCGAAATGGTGAGCATCCGCCGGACCGACTGGTGTATTTGCTCGACCATGAGTACACGCAGCAGGGGCTTCAGTGGAGCCGGCTCAAGAATGCGGACGCCCGACGTGCGGCTGCGCTGCGGGCAGCGGCCAGGGAACTCGATTGCGAGATCTTTCTCGCGCTCGCGGATATCCATGAGACCTGGTCGTGCGAGGAGGAGTATTCCGGCTCCTCCGATTATAGAGGCGGATTCTATGGAGATGATGCCGGTGGCGATGAGCGCCACGAGGAGGGAACGGCGGGTGGGTTATCCGACCTGGATCTGACCGAGCTTCTTGATAGTGACGTCGAACTGCGACACTGGGTCGGCACCGACGGACAGTCGGAAGGAGTCTCTGCGCGCGTCGACGCTGCGGAGCTCTGCTTCACGAAACCATCCAGGGATTTTGAGCCGTTCGAATCCGAGCACGAAGGCTACATGGGTAACTATGGGAACACCGTGGAGCATTGGTATCACCGCGCCGCCGTGGTGCTCTGGCCACGCGAGCGAACGTTCGTCATCCGTGCAAAGGCATCTCCGCGATGGGGAATCGAAAAGATCGCCAAAGCCCTCAAGGCACGGAATCTCGCGGCCGCCATCTCCATGGCCCAACGTCTGGTGCCGTTCTGGACACGTGCCGCGGCGCGAACTGAAATACCTGCCTTGCTCGGTGCCACTCTGTCAAGGTCGCTGCAAAGCTGGGCGATCCGAGCGTTGCCGCTGCATTGCTGCAGCCCTTCGCGCTTACGGCACTGACGCCGAAGGTGGCTCCAGGACTCGCCGGCCTCCTCGATTCCTACGGACTCGACTGGTGCCGCGCCCTGCTGCAAACGTGGGCCTCGGAGGAGAATCACGAACCGACGCAAACACGACCCTCATGGATCGGCTCTATGCTCCCTGCCTTGTGCCGAACCTTGTGTGCCCGCGATCCGTCGGCGGGACGGGAGCTAGCCGGTTGGATCCTCACGGAACAGTGGGGATGGCTGCTCGATCGATCGAGGCAGATCCAGCAGCACCGCTCCGGAAAGGACGTAATGCCAGAGTTGGTCGGCCTGTGCAAACCGATATTGGGTATCATCGAGAGCAGCCGGATCACACAGCAGCTCGACCTGCAAGGTCGCGTCATCGAGTTCCTCACCTCCGACGATGCGGATCTTCCCGTGCAGGTGCCGATCGGTGTGCTGCGAAGCACCCGAGAGCACCCCGCACCCAGTGCGCTGAGGGACTGGGGCCTAAGTCCCGTACATGCACATTGCTCGCAAGCCATCACGGCTCGGCTGAACCTTCCGGCGCGCGCGAACAATGATTGGTCGATCCCTACGCGGATTCGCTGCGCATGTCGGCTATGCGAAACCTTGACACAATATCTGCGTGCGCCGGACAAGGTGCGGTACGAATGGCCGCTGGTCAAAGATCAGCGTTTACACATTCACCGAACGATTGACGGCTACGATCTGCCGGTGACCCACACGACAGGTCGTCCGTTCGCGCTCACGCTGGAAAAGACGGCTGAGCTATTCGAGCGCGACGCGGCGGAGCGGTTGAGCTGGCAGGAAGAGTTGCGGTGGCTCGATAAAGCCAATGCGGATTTCTGAGCGCGGAGAAGACTGCGACCTGAAAACCGCGTAACCGCATCGAGGGGCAAAGGGAGCGGCGTGGACGGTATTGGTGCTTGGTGGTACTTGGTGGACGCCTGTGGACGTCAGGGAGGCAATTGAAGAGTCGGTGAAAGGACTGTGATTTACGGCATTCGGCGCGACGGCGCGTGAGGTTACCCTCGCTGTTACCCACGCTCTTTTCGCCCCGGATCCGCAACTGAACCGTGGACACTCAACTAATTTCCACCTACTTTTGGTGTCTTATTTCGCATCGTCGTTCGGGTCCTTGGCAACGACTTTACCATTTTCCCAAACGTAAATTGGGGTACCGTACATGCGCGCGACTTCGCGAGCAGTCCGTGCTGCTCGTCGCATACCGCGACCCACACCGGCGGCAAAACTTTCTTTCTTCTTTGGTGACTTACGACGGATAGTCATGGCCCACGCTCTAGCAACTTCGGTTTCGATCCGGAATTCTCATATACGGCCCAATGATCTGCCGATGGCTTGTACACATCAAGAAAATTCGTCCAGCCGCGTTTGAATCGTCGCATCACATCGGCGCGCGGCTCTGGGTCCGACGCCGGGTTGGATGCAACGCGAAACCGCAACATGGTCCGCGCCGCATACCAGACCGCGAGACCCGCAAAGGCGCTCGTTCCCACGAGCCAGAGGACGGCGACGCCTTGCTTATCCTCCCCTCCCGCCCGCAGGAGATCGATCATCTGATCCGCCACGAGCAGCGTGATTGCCAGCAACGCGCGAATCAGTAAGCTAAATCGCACGCGAGGACCGCGACGATTTCCCGCACCTGCACCCATCGACAGTGCAGCCAGCGCATGAACCGAGGCCAAGCGCTCACATCCCCTTTCTACATAGACTCCTTCCTAGCCTACGGGCTTGAGTCTATCCCCCCGCGATCGATGTCCAAAATGCTACCAAAAGCTTTGGGCTTGCTGCGGCACACTCTTATCCACCCGCCAGGACGCATTCACGGCTCGTGCGAATCATTTCCAACGCTTCTCGAAACTCCGGCATATAGAGAATTACCCAGCGATGAATCGTGGTGCGAGATACGGCGATTCTGCGCTGCGACGGTAAATGGAGTCTCGGAGAATTGGCCTGGTCATTGGGGCGCCTCGCAGACGCCCGAATTTTACGATAATGGCCTTTAATGCAACGGAACCGATAAACTCCTCGGCAACGATTATCATCTGTCTGCGCTGGCTGCGGGGAGGCACTATTGCCCGAAAAGGGTTAGCGAACCGAGCTCGCAGCGAATCCACGAGGGAAGCGTCGCCGCGCTGGCCCAACGTCTAAAACGCGCTTACACCGCCTCATCAGTGGGATTGTTTTGTCTGGAGTGTCATTATCTTGCTGAATTCATCGAATTCGGGACCGGCAGCGTGAGCGCCGCTTCCAACGTTACAGACGCTGTTCTATCGCGGCACACGTGCCGAGCATTCACTGCGGAATCCGTCGACCTCAACGTGGTTCGCGAACTGCTCGCGATCGCTCGCTACGCCCCCTCGGGGGGAAATCTGCAACCGTGGATGGTGCACGTACTTTCAGGCGATGCGATGGCTCGTTTCCGCGCGGTCATGGCACCAAAGATCGAAGGTGCACCTTTGGGCCATGCGACCGAGTACGACGTTTATCCGCCGAGCCTCAAGGAGCCCTATCGGTCGCGGCGCTTCAAAGTGGGCGTGGATCTCTATCGGCACATCGACATCAGCTACGGGGACAAGGCTGGCCGCGTGCGTCAGTTTGCGCGGAACTTCGACTTCTTCGGCGCGCCGGTGGGCATGTTTTTTCTCCTCGACCGCACCATGGGGCCGCCGCAGTGGTCAGACCTCGGAATGTTCATTCAGACGCTCATGTTGCTCGCACGCGAGCGAGGGCTCGAAACGTGTCCACAGGAGGCGTGGGCTTCGTGGCACCGGGAGGTCACCGAATTCATCGGCAGCGCTCCCCAGTTCATGCTGTTCTGTGGCCTTGCGATGGGCTATGGAGACTACTCGGCCCCCATCAACCGGCTACGCTCGGACCGTGCGGCAATCGAGGAATTTGCCGTTTTTCACGAGTAGGGATCGGATGTGCTTCAGCGCCAGTCTCCGCCGAACCGCCGGCGCAGAGACCCGCCGCCTGCCGCGCGGACCATGACCATTGGCGACAGCATTCACTTCCGGGGGCGCTCCGTGCCGGTGGGCAGAGTGCCAACTCGACCCAGCTCCCCACGGCCGAATCGGAGCGGATCGCGCAAATAATCTTGAATCATATCCGTCGAATCGGCGCCCCAAAACAGTTCGCTATCGACGATGAATGACGGCACTCCGAACACGCCGGCCGCTAGCGCGCGCTCGCCGTTGTGTTTAAGTTCCTCCTTGACCTTCAGTTCGTTGATCCTCATCTCCGGGTTTCTGATTCCGAGCCGCTGGCAAAGCTCGCTCCAATCCGCGGCATCATCGATCGACTTTCCCTCGCACCAGATATATCGGAAGATCGTTCGTACGGGCACGACTCCATTCCCCGCCGCGATTGCCAGACGCAGCGCCTTAATCGGGTTGAAGGGATGCACCGGCGGGAACTTCATGGGTACTCCGTCGCGCTCGGCACACCATTGTACAAAGCGATAAATGAAGCGCCGCTTTGCCGGGATCTCGGCCGGACCCTTGTGACCCCAATGATTCAACAGTGCGGCGAATAGCACGGGGCGAAGCGTCAGCTCGACCTCAGTCGGCAATCGCTCAAGGGCCTGGAACTGCAGATAGGCAAATGGTGAGATGAAATCGAAATACCATTCCGCCGATTTCATGAAACAGACACCTCAGCGCGTGTAGCGCTCCGCCGCCGACCTTACGTCGCCTTTTGGTACACAGACACGATACATGAACTGCCAAGGCCGACATTGTGGGCGACGCCGATTTCTGCGCCTTCGACTTGGCGCACCTGCGCTTCCCCGCGCAATTGCGTCACCAACTCGAAGCATTGCGCAAGTCCTGTAGCACCCAGCGGATGTCCCTTGGCCAAGAGGCCACCCGATGGATTGGTCACGCAGCGTCCGCCGTAGGTGTTATTCCCGCTCTCCATGAATTCCTTCGCTGCGCCCGGTTTGCACAGACCGAGTGCCTCGTACGCCAATACCTCGTTCACGGTGAAACAATCGTGAAGTTCGGCGACATCGACGTCCCCCGGTGATATTCCCGCTTCCTCGAACGCGCGTTTTGCCGCGATGCGTCCAATCCCATAACCGACCGCGTCCATGGCACTGCCCGCGAAGCTCAAGGGCAAATCGGTCTCGAGACTCTGTCCCGAGATGCGCACGGCACGTCCGGCGCCTAGTTTGCGCAAGAGCAATTCGCTCACGATGACCGCGGCGGCGGCGCCGCAAGTCGGCGGACAGCACTGGGCGCGCGTGAGAGGACGGCAGATCGTCGGCGTCGACAACACCTGCTCCGCACTCAGGGGCTCGCGAAACATGGCCCGAGGGTTGTCCCTGGCATGTCTACGGCTCTTCACGGTGATATCCGCAAAGAAGGTAGGATCCACGCCGTAACGGCCGCAGTACTCCTTCCCGGCTGCACCGAATATTTTCGGCGCCAACGGCGCGGACTCATCGTTGTCGCGGTCGACGACGTCGACGTACGGCTGCAGCGGGCTCGGCCGATCCTTCCAGTACTCGACCAACGCACCCGCAGGCATTTGCTCAAAGCCGAGCACCAGTGCGACATCGAGTGCCCCACTCCCGATCGCCTGGCGCGCAAGGTACAAGGCGCTGGCGCCGCTCGAGCAGTTGCTGTTGACGTTGAAGATGGGCACCCCCGTCACGCCGATGTCGTAGATGGCGCGATGACCGCTGCAACTGTCACCGTAGACGTATGCGGTGTAGACCTGCTGAACGTCGGCGTAGCCGAGGCCCGCATCCCGCAAGGCCTCGCGAGCGGCGACGCCGGCGAGCTCCACATAGTTCTGGCTGTTGCGTGGACTGCGAAATGGCGTCATTCCGACACCGAGCACGTGAGCTGATCGCATGGCGGTTCCCTGTTAGTTGACCGCGCGCTGTCTGCCGGTCCAATAGCGAGCTCTTATCTCGCTCTTGGCCACCTTACCAACCGGCGTGCGCGGCAGCTCCGGCCAAAATTCCACGCTCTTCGGCGCCTTGACACCTCCCAGCGCCATCCTGCAGAACTGGACAATCTCCTGTTCCGATGCACGGGCGTCCGCTTTGAGCACTACGATGGCTTTGACCGATTCGCCCCATTTGGAATCCGGCACACCCACGACCGCGCAATTCTCCACGGCCGGATGACCGTTGAGGACTGCTTCCACTTCCATGGAGTACACGTTGAATCCTCCGCTGATTATCATATCCTTCTTGCGGTCGACAATGTACAGAAAGCCCTCTTCGTCCATCTGCGCGATATCGCCGGTGTGCAACCAGCCGCCTCGTTGCGCCTCCGCCGTGGCTTCGGGATCGTGGAAATATCCCGGGGAAACGAGATTTCCTTGTACGACGAGCTCACCCGGCGCTCCCGGCGGCAATCGATTGCCGTCATCGTCGACGATCACCGTCCGAGACAGGACGTTCGGGCGCCCGCAACTCAGCAAGCGATGCCGCTTGGCTGGATCGCTCACCGCCTCCGCCACTTCATACGGAGCGAAAAACGACACGGCCATCGGCGCTTCCGCCTGCCCATAGTACTGACACATGCAGGGACCGAATACCTCGACCGCCTGCGCCAGCTTGTCGGGCGCGATCGGCGCAGCCGCCACGATAAAGTGGGTCAGTGAACGGTAGTTGAACTCCCGAACCTGCGGGTGCGCGAGCATCGAGTACAAGAGGGTCGGGGGAACATATAGGTGCGTTACGCGGTATTTTTCGATGGCCTCCAATATCTCGAGCGGACTCGCCCCGGCAAGGATGATATTTGTCGGCGCGAACGGCAGCAGCATCATGGCGAGGACGCCGGCCGCGTGCGTCATCGGTGCAACGCAGAGATGGACAGGCCTCGCATCATGGCCGACGGGCATTATATTCATCGCTGCCTGGGCAATGAGCGTCTCCCAAGTCAGATTGTCCCAACGCACCGCCTTGGATCGGCCCGTGGTACCGCCGGTACCGAATATCGTCGCCATGCGATGCGGGTCATGGGCGATCTCCTCCGGAGCGCCGTCCGCCTCGGCGATCAGATGCTCGATGCCACCGCCGTCGGAAGCGTCGATGCAAGCCAGCTGCGTCAGGCTCCCGACCCTCTCGCGCAGGGTCACGGCCTCATCATGAAAGCAGGACGCATAGAAAAGCCACTCGCACTGTGTAAGGGCGATGAACTCCGCGTTTTCATCCAGGGTATTTCGGATATTGATCGGAACGTACACCGCACCGGCCCTGGCTGCCGCTAAGATGCATCCGAATGCGGCCGCGGCATTCGGCGAATAAATGGCCACCCTGGCGTTGTCCGAGATGCCGCGTTCACGCATCGCCGCCGCGAGGCGCTGCGAAAACTCACGCATCCGTGCGTAGTCGAAGGTCGTCCCCCGATCGGCAAATGCGCATCGCTCCGGATGCCGTGCCGCCGCCTGATCAAAGAAATCGATGAGTCGCATGCTCCGCCGTCAAGCGTCCTCGATGCCGCACTATCAAAATTGGTAGCCGAGGCGAACACCCACCTCGCTCGCGAAGTCCAGCGTCCCGATGATGTTGTTGTTGGCGTTGCTGGTGCCCGCCAAGTGTGAGTTCAAATAATTGTAGAAGGTCTCGACGGTGATGCCTCCGCTCGGCTTCCAACGAATCGCGGGTTGCACGAGGATGCCGCCGTGGGTGTCATACAACGCGGCGAAATCGAAGCGCCAAACCAGGCCCGGAAACGGCTGCTGAAAGGCGAATGCCAGTGCGTTCCACCCGCCGCCGAAGCCCGTGGACACGTTCGATTCCGTGCCACCCATGCCGCCGAGGTAGCGCCCGAAGAGGTCGCTCTCCGTCTTGTGCATCCACTGAAATACCATGTAGGTCGCCGGGAAACTCGAAGAGAAGCGCTGGTATTTCTCCAAGACCAACGCCGTGGACGTTTCGGGCTTGTGAATGAAGTCCGAGCTCAAGGAAGGATTCGTGAACGTTCGATCCGGGACGTACGAGCCCTCCAAGTTGATGATGAGCTGATCGAGCAGGGATCCCGGGTTTGCAGACACCACATAGCTCGTGCCCAATCCGACATCGTTCTCCTGGAAGTATTGCCGGGCCAAGTGCCCACGCAATCCGCTGCCCGATAGCCGGAAGAACAGATTGAGCTCCTCCGCGGCGGCGGTGTATGCGGATTGGCTCGAGGGATTACCGGGGATGACCACCGCACCCAGTGCCTGCGCTGCAGAAAATTGGGAGATCGCGGAGTTGAGTGCGGTGACGCCATTCAGCCGCGCAGCGCCCGCATAGGTAAACCATTCGTTTGCCGACCACACACCGGAGGGATCGACCTCGAACGGGGTTTGGGCCAGCAACTTGCCGGATCCCGGGAGGCCCGGCAGATCGCGGTCGACGCCGGACGCGGTCCAACGAAACACGCCGTCCGGATTATAGCGATGCACGGCCATGCCCTGCACGCCGAAAGGCCCCAGGTCGCCCTTGATTCGTGCGCCAAAATCCAACTTGGTATCGTACTGCTGGTACAGGTCATGGATGGTGAATTGAGAGGCAATGACGTTGTACGGGGTGTTAGGATTGGAATAGACCGTCGACTGGAACTTCTGCAAGAAGGCATCGGCGGTCCACCCATCGGCAACCTGATATGTCGTGCGCAACGCGAGCGATGGAACTCGTTTGTCCGAATATTCTTCCGACGCATAGTCCAGCGCCGAATGGCGCCTCAGATCCAGGCCGTCGACCACATCGAATACCCGGAAAAACAGTGCCTGTCCCCAGGCAATCTGTTGATTCCCGAGGCGCACGTCGAGCGGACCCCGGTTATATTCCAGGAACAATGCGGGAAAGTAGATTTGGTAATTCTGGCCGTCCCACTCGAGCGGGTTCGGATGGTTCAGACCCACCACGGGATTCTCGAAATAGTTAGGCCGCCCGTACACGCCGCCCGGATTGCCGGCGCTGGTCGTTTGCGCCAGGCTTCCGATGGCATTTGGGTTGTACTGGTCGTACCAACCCGGATCATAGAGAACCCGCAGCTTGCCTTGCACGGAAAAATTACTGTTCATCTTCCATGTCGCATCGAGTTCGCCGCGAAACATCTGCATATTGATCGAATTGTCCAGGGGCACGCCGTCTCGGGTGGCGGTATCGGTACCGAGCACGGTCGTACGAGAGACCGGCACGCCGTTGTAGGGGTTGCCGCCCTGATTGAACATGTTTTGCTCACCGGTGGTTCTGATGGCCGTCTCCGAGCGCACGAAACCGCTCCAGCTGAAATCCTCGTCGGCCGACGCAGCCGATTGCATCATCGCCGCGGCCGCGGCAATCGAAAATACCAAGGCAGATTTGAACCGCCAACCATTCTTGTTATGCATATGCTCCCCTTTCTTTGCGACGTTGCCGCGCTTGCCAGCAAGCGGGTTGATTCGTCTTTGTTCCGCGCTACGTCGCGGCCCCCCCCCTTTTCAACCCAGTATCGGAGTGCCGGTCGGAGCCCGCAATTCGGGACATATCGGGGCTCGAAGCGGGATTTCCCGAACATGCGTTAGCGGAATACCACCTCACTCTTCGCATCAATCACCGCGCAATGATTTGAGACGCTCCAGCACGTACTCCGGATTGGCGTCGGCCGGAATTTGAGCGAAGCGAAACCCGCCCGCGGGCACTGCCGGCGGCGGCGCATCGGCCCAAAAGGATGCAGGCGTGGCGATCCCCGCGACCGTGGCCGTCGGCGGCCGCGGGGCGATGATGAACGCCATATCGAGGGCTTCACCGGGAAATTCGGCGCCGCCCGGCAATTTGAGTCCGATGTCCCATCGGTAGTGCTTGGATACGTTGATGACCGGCCGATACCACGCGATTTCGCCGGCTGATGCCGGCTCGTCCCCAGCCCGCTCTTCGAGTAGCAAGGCATTGAGGCCGACAGTACCGAGACCGCGGAGAAATTCCGCGACGTAGACCGCGGCGGAATCCACGTCTTCGGAACCCACATGGGACTCCGATTCGCCGTGCGCCCATGCGTACGCCTCCTTGATCCAACGGCGGGGAGACGGAATGCAGGCGGCCAATGGTTTCGAGCTCAATGTGCCGCACAGGGCCTTTGCGGCGTCAATCGCGAACGAACGCGCTTTGGCGTCGCCGAGCAAGGTTCGAAGCGGCGCGATCGCGCGCTTCTTCGCGCGCATTTCCGCCAACAACTCCTCGTCCGTTTTCACGGCCGCTTCCATGATGGTGCCTATGGGCACCATGGTCACATCCGACGGCAGCAGGCTTGCCGCCTTGCGGCGAAACGCGGTCAGCGCAGCGGCATCGAGCCACACGGTGTTTGGCGCGCCGAGTAACCGCGCCGAATACGCAGCATCATCCAGCCACACCAACGGCGGACTCGAGGCCGCGATTCTCTCTAGCAACGCGCCCATTGACCACCTCGCCCGATATCGAGGCCATCCCGCATCACGCGCTGCCGAGGCGCATCAGGGCGGCGCTGGTTAGATAGTCATCGTAAGTACTCGCGCGGTTGACGCTGGTCGCATGTCCGCCCGAGATGCTGCGAACTTGCTCGAGCCGAGACATTCGCCCGGTTTGGCTGTCGAAGCTGTGGACATGCGTCCAGGACCAATAAGGATGGCCGCCGTCCATGAAGGATTTACCATCGGTTTCGTAGATCGAATAGGCACCGTCAAAGGACCGATACACTTCGCCGCGGCGATCGTATGACACCATCGCGAGGGGCAACGCGGTACGCACATCGAACCAGACACGCTTCTTGCTCACCGGAGCGCGGGCAAACATTACGGGCTCGGCCTCGACGATGACGGCCTCCGGGACGAGTTCCACCTGAGTATCCCAGAACGTCTTGCCCTTGGGTCCGCCGTGCGTCTTGTGCTCCCAGTTCGGATGACCGCCGCTCCAGCCGCCGGAGACCGCGGAGAGCATCGGACCGCGCCCCACAACCTTGTAGTTGCCCCAGGTATATAGCGGATCCCCGGCGGTCCACGCATCCGAGAGGTACAGCGTCGAGCCGGGAATCAGGGGCTCGAACCGTTGATCCGTCGGAAACTGGCGGATGCGCTTGAATGCCGCGACGAAGCCGTAAAGTTCCGGAAAGCGATGCTGGTCGTAGGGCCAGATGTTCAGAAAGGCCGTTCCCTTCACATTGTCGGGCATCTGAAAAAAGATCGACTGAAAGCGCAGCTTGTCTTCCTTACCGAGCATGTACGGATGCGGATCCATGCTCACGCGTGCGACCGCCGACATTTCCGCCCAACCCGACTCGTAGCGAAACTGCACGTCGCCCTCGGGTGAAATATCGTCTTCCTTGATCGCATAGAACGAGGCGTCGTGGCGTCCCCACGAGAGCGTTTGCCCCGCGAACAACTCCAATGCGGATTGCGCATCCGGAAACGGATTGCCGCCGATCCAGGGCTTTCCCTCGAGCGTGACGACATTCCCGTGGTCGTCAAAGCGTGCCTGCCCTTTATTACGCAGCGTCGCTTCCAAGTATTCCCAGGGCCCCAGTTTCATGATCTCCGTGGTGGACTTGACGATCTTGAGGCGCCTTCCAAGAGTCGCCACTTGCAGGTACTTGATCGGTTCGAGCAGATCCTTCACCAACTCGACATTGTCCGCGCTGATCTCATCGCCCGTGTTGATGCGTCCGCGGGTGTAATTCTCGACAGACAGGAGCTCGTCGGGATAAGCGGCGCTCGAGTCGCCGGATTTGGCGATGACTTCCCACAAAGGCGCCAGCACCCCGGCGGCGGCGAAGCCGCCCGTCAGCCCTTTGAGAAAATGGCGCCGGCTGTAGCCGCGGTCGTAGCGGATAACGTGCATGATGTCGGCGTCAAGGCCCGACCCGGGCGATCTGTCCCGAGTGGCCCACGATGACAATCGGCGCGTGCGGCCCTCCCTGCGCTGCGCCGGCGTACCAGGAGGTCGTCGTGTCGCCGGTTGCCACGTGCTCCCAGCTATCGCCGCCGTCCGCGCTCACCAGCATATCGCGCATGCCGGTCACCACGACGCGGCCGTCGCTCGCCGCGCAGACTCCGAGTAAATTTGCGTTGCTGACCGGCGGCAGCACGGTCCATGTCGAGCCTCGATCCCCGCTGCGTAGAATGGTGCCGCTCTGCCCCACGGCATAACTCGCCCCTTCATCTCGCAAGTGCATGGCGAACAAAGACGCATCGCCTTTGTGCAGCAGTTCCCAGCTCGCGCCGCCGGTCGCCGAACGAAGAATGAGGCCGAATTCTCCGGCAATGGTCATGACCCCCGCCGAGCTGATGCTTGCCGCATAGAGATGCGGCTCGATCCCGTCGGCGATCATGCTCTTCCAGTCGGGGGCGACGGATTTCCAGTTCTCGCCGCCGTCATGCGATGCGATGACGGTTCCGAAGGCGCCCGTGGCGACGGCGTCGCCGCGTGCATTCAGCGCCACCGAGAACAACCGATTGTTCGTCCCCGAGCGAGCCACGTTCCATTTCGCACCGGCCGAGCGCTGGGTGAGAATCACGCCTTGCTGGCCGACAGCGATCGCCACGCTATCGTTGAGATCGATGCCGAGAATAGCGAGCGTCGTCGGAGAGTCCTCGCGCCGCCAACTCCCGCCCGCATCGCCGCTTGCCATGATGGACCCGCCGGACCCCACGGCGATGCCCCTTTGATTGTCGAATGCGACGGCGAATTGCGCCTCATGAGCACTACCCGAGAGCAGGACATTCACGGATATCGGCGCGCTTGCCGCGCCGCCGTTCGCATCGGCCGCGCCCACCGCGAGCGAGAGTGTTAGAGCAAATATCCGGTTTGTCGGACTCACCGGTCCCTACCCTGCAGCTTGATACGGGTTTCCATGCGCGATGCTAGATTCCGCTATATCGCATCGGCGAGCTCGGCATTGGAAGCGGTTACGACCGATAGGTCCACGCCTTCGCCGACCAGCAAGTCCGTGCGCCCGACGAACGTCGGCTTCACCAGCCATACCAGCAGCGGTAGTACGATCAGTGCCAGCACCATGTTGCTGGTAAGCGTAAGCGCAAGCAGGAGGCCCATGTCGGCCATGAATTTGAGCGCCGACAGGAAGTACCACGGAAGGATGCCGATCAGCATGATTGTCGAGGTGAACAGAATCGCACGGCCTGTTGTCGTCAACGCCGCCGTGAGAGTAAGACCCCAATTCGACTCATGCGCCTGGTGTTCTTCGCAAATGCGCGACAGAAGATAGATTCCATAGTCGATGCCGACGCCCACGCCGATCGCGGCCACCATCAGCGAATTCACGTCGAGCCCGATGCCCATCAGATGCATGCAGGCATTGAGGATGAAGTTGGCCAGGTTGACTGGCGCTAAAAGGATCAGACCCGCGACCATGGATCGGTACGCGATGCTGCAGCCAATGAGAATGACCACGTTGAGGAGCCCGATCACCACCCAGTGATATCGCTCGACCACGTTGTTCATCGCCTCCTGAAGGGCTATCGTGCCGGTGCCGAGCCTGATGCGGAATGCGCCGTGGTCCACACCGAGTTGCTGCACGGCTGCGCGCACTTGGCTCAAGGCGGAGACCACCGTATCTTGTTTGTTGTCCTTGTACCAAAGAGAAACCGTTCCGTTCTCTTGTTCGAAGTCGACGACATTTGAAAATGCCTTCGCGCTGCTGCCCAGCATCACTGCCTGCGCTGCGGCGTTGACGGCCGCATCGTTCGGATCAAGCGGCAGCCATTTGGGATTTCCGCCGGCAAACAGCCGATTTCCCTCCATGAAGTAGTCGGCAATCGACAAAGTGGCCCGCGGCGGCGAAGCGCCGTGCTCGATCAAGTTCTGCAGCTTGAGCATCGTGACGACCGTGTCCGCCTGATGCGTGACCCGATTAGGGTCCATTTGGTTCTTGCCCTCGAACACGATCTCCAGGGTATTGACACCTGGAAAATGGTCGTTGATCTCGCGCACGGCGGTGTTGAATTCCGAATCGTCCCAGAGCAAATTGCTTCCCTCGGTCGGGTTGCCGATTCGAATCTGCAATGCCGTGTAGATCGCGAATACTGTAACGACTACGACGGCGATCGATGTATACCGGGCTCGCTTGCCGTACGTAACGGTCGAGACGTAGGTCAACACTTTCTTGATGAACCGGTGCACGCCGAATTCGCCTGCCCTACCGGTGATATTCTGGATGTTCTTCGGCGCCGGCAGCACTGTGAGCAGGAGCGAGATCAGAAACACGCCCGTGGGGATCAGCCAAATCGCCCAAAATCCGCAGAAAAGGGCGAAGCGTTGCATCGCCGGAATCGGCGCGAGTGCAATGAGGAAAATGCCGACGATATCGCAGAAGATTCCCAGCACCGAAGGAGCCATCATCACTCCCATCGTGATTTCGGCCGCCTTGACCCGGTCCTTTACTTGCGCATAAATCTCGAAATATCGCTCGGTGAACTGCACGCAGTGGGAGAGCGAGCGCGCGACGAGGAGCAGCGGCACGATCATCAGCAGCGGCTCAATGGGCGACCGCAACCAGCCCACGAAGCCGAATCCCCATATTGCCGCTACTGCGCTGGTGACGATGGGAGTAACGACGCCCACCACGTTGCGCATGTAGAGGATGAGCGCGCCCAGCAAAGCCGCGAGGGTCACGGAAAATATGCCGAACATCTGTGCCTCGTAGTGATACACCCAGCCCGTCAACGCGGGCTGGCCCGCCATGTAGACATCGTGATGCGCGTCACGACTCCTGACCACGAGGTTCTGCACGAACGCGAAGGCCTTACCGTAGTCGAGGCGTTTTTCTATGAACGTCGCGTTGATGAGCGTCGCGGTGCCGTCGTTCGATACCAGGAAAGTACGCGCGTTGGGCGACTTGTCGACGCGGCCGCGGAACGCCGCGATTTCCTCCGCGGTGCGCGGAGGGTGATCTTCCATCAGCGGCCGGACGTCTATGCCGAAGGGAGTCGCCTCCGCGTAACGCGCCTTTTCCGTGGCGATGGACAGGATCTGATCGTGATCGACGCCGGGCGCGAGATCGATGTCGCGGGTGAGCTGCCACACCTTCTCGAGGGATTCGGCGTTGTATATGTCGCCGTCTTTCCGTCGCAACATCAACGTGATGGTCAGTGGATTGCCAAAATTGGGATGATCCTTGTAAACCTGCACGAACGGATCGTCCCGCGGCAGAAGATCGGAGAAAATCGTCTTGAGCTGAACCCGCGGCAGCCCGGCCGCGAAGCCCAGCGTGACGAGACAGAAAAAGATCGCCACCGGAGGCCGATGGCGCATCATCCAGCGGGCAATACGATAGCGGAGGGACATTATGCGTGCCTCAAGCGATACGAAACCGGCTCACGCCGGCTTTTGTGGCTCACGTGAGGGTCAGGCTGAGCCCAACCGCTGCATCGCCTGTACGGTCAGGTATTTATTCAATACGTCGCCGTCCGGACTAAATGTCGTCTTGTATCCGCCCGTGACTTCCTTGACGTGACTTAGGATGCTCATGCGGTTCGATTGAATATCGTGCACCATGACATAGGTCCAAGACCACGCCGGGTAGCCGGAAGCGTCCTTGAATACAACGTCGCCGTCGACGAATTGCCCCGAACCGGTCTCAAAGGATTTCCAGACCTCTCCGCGCCGGTCGTACGTAACGCTCGCTACGTACATGTTGTTGCGGACGTCGATCCACACACGCTTCTTGCTGACCGGCGCGCGAGGGTAACCCACCGGCTCCGCTTCCAGCACGATGACTTCCGGGATCATTTCCATATAGGTATCGATGAAGGTCTTTCCCTTGCCGCCGCCGTGGCGGTTCTTTTCCCAGTTGGGTCGGCTTCCCTGCCAATTACCGCTGATGGGGCCGAGGAATGGCTGGCGGCCCACGGTCTTGAAGTTCCCCCAGGTGAGCATGGGATCTCCGGATGACCAAGCGTCCGACAAGAAGAACGTGATTCCCGGCACCAGCGGCTCGAAGCGTTGATTCGTAGGAAATTGGCGTACACGCCGGAATGCCGGCAGATAACCGTACAGTTCCGGAAATCGGCGTTGATCGTAGTACCACTGCGAAAGATACGCGGTGCCGGCGGTATCCTGCGGTTTGGTGAAAAACACCGATTGCAGCCGCAGTAAATCCTTGTGGCCCTCGAACACCTTGCCATCGGTGCGCGCCGTCGTATTGAGCTCACACCACACGAAATCGTACTGATAGGCCTCCTCGCCGGACGGCTGAATGTCCCAGTCCCTAATGGCGTACAGAGAATAATCGTGGCGCCCCCAGCTCAAGGTGATGTTGCATAGGGCTTCCTTCGCATCCTTCGGCTCAGGGAACGGTGTTCCACCCTGCCACGGACCTCCGTCATCGAATACCACGTTTCCGGTATCGTCGAATCGCGACTTGCCCTTGTTGCGCAGCGTCGCCTCGAGGAAGTCGTGGTTGAACATCTTGGTGACGTCCGTGGTCGGCGCGACGATGTTGATGCGCCGGCCCATCCGCTTGACCTGCTGATACGCAATCGGATCGAGCAAGTCCTTGACCACGTCCACATTGTCCGCCGTGACGACGTCTCCCGGCTTGATCTTGCCCTTCGTGTACGCCTCGATGGAAGTCAACTCCTCGGGGTACGCTTTGCTCACGTCGGCGCCTCGCGCGATCAGCGACCACAGCGGCGCCAACACGCCGGCCGCGACGGCTCCCTTTGCCACCTTCTCCAGAAGCGCGCGACGGCCATAGTCGAAATCGTATTTCTTTATATGCATCTGATCCCCCTGCCACGAAAGCCAATTGACCGCGGCTCGACGACGGCACCCGTCACGGCCACATTCTTGTTTCCGACCAATCCCCGAAAGTCTTTCCATCAACTCCTTAGAAGTATCTGCCGACGCGCCGGCCGATCAATTAGGTATATACCGACGCCCGCGCTTCGGCTTCGCTATGAGATCTGAGTATAAAGCCGCTGAAGTACCGGCAAATGGGCGTCCCATCTCAGGGAAATACCCGGTATGACTAAGGATTCCCCTACAATCCCATTTTGCCGGTCACTGCGGATCGGAGTTGCCCCGTCTGACGACGAGCATCATATGCACGAGTTCGGGATAGTTGCGCGCCTGCATTTTGCGCATCAACCGCGCTCGATGCGCCTCCGCGGTCTTGTAACCCACGTTCAAGATGCGCGCGATGGCTTTGTTATTTTCCCCCGCCACGAGCAAATCCAGCACTTCGCGCTCTCGAGCAGTGACGGTCGCCAGGCGTTCGTTGATGACGGCCGCCATTGCCTGCTGCTCATGCCTGCGTCTGCCCTGCGCGAGCGCCCGTCGGACGCATTCGAGAAAAGCCTGACTGTTCGGAGGCTTTTGCAGGAAATCAACCGCGCCTCCGCGCATGGCGCGTACTGCCAGCGGAACATCGCCGTGCGCCGAGAGGAAGATTATTGGAATGGCGAACCCTCGCTCCGTCAAGTGATCCATGAGCTCCGGACCGCTCATGCCCGGCATCCTGACATCGAGCACGATGCAGCCGTGCGAGAGGGGCGTAAGACTCTCGAGCAGAGCCTCCGCCGACCCGAACGCCTCGACATGCAGCTTGACCGATTCGAGAAGATACTTGAGCGAACGCCGCAGCGGCTCCTCGTCATCGACGATATATACCGTTTCTTCCTCAACCTTCGGGGTCACTGTCCGATGTTCGGTAGTAGGCATGTGAAGGTCGCTCCCCCGTGTGCGTTGGTGCTCACGGAAAGCTCCCCGCCGTGAGATTCGACTATGGACCGGCAGATGACAAGGCCAAGACCCATTCCATTCGGCTTCGTGGAAAAGAACGGCTTGAATATGTTGGCCACGTCATGGCCCGCGACACCGTTGCCCCGATCCGCCACGGTCACCTCCACCCATTTGCGGCCGCGCAGCTTGGTTCCTATCGTCAATATCCGCCGCGTCGTCGCGACCGTGGCCATGGCCTCCAGCCCGTTCTTGATCAGATTCACCATGAGCTGCTTGATCTCGAACGCATCCAGCATCAAGAGCGGAACATCGGCGGCTAACGCCAGTGCGATGACCGCGCCATGCTGGCGGCTCTCGAATTCCATGAATGTCGCCATGTCGCGAATGATGGCGTGAACGTCCGCGAGCACCGTATTCGGCTGATGCAGCCGCACGAACTGTCGGATGTTCTTGATGATATCGCCGGCCTGCTCGGTGTACTTCAGCGCCTGCGAGATCGTGTCCGACACGGCCGCCGGATCGTAGTCACCCGTCGCGAGCCGCAGCTGGCATCCGGTCAAAAAATTCAACGCCGTGCTCAAGGGTTGGCCCAGCTCGTGTGCCATCGCGGCCGCCATTTCTCCCATCGTGTTGACCCGCGAGGCGCGCGCCAACTCCATCCGCTGCACCCGTTCCTGCTCCTCGAGCCGCTTCGTTTCGGTGATTTCGCGGTGCGCGACCACCGCCCCATAGGCCTTCACCGGCATCGGCGCGCTACTCACGCTGAACCACCGCACCTGGCCCTCACGATTGCGCACACCGAGCTCGAATTCCGGAATCGTCTTGCCTTCGCGCAGAGCGCGTGCATCGGCGAACTCGGAGCGCTCCATCTCCGTTCCGTCCGGACGGAGATGCGTGATGCGCGCGGACTTCGAGCCCCGCATGCTGGAAATCAGCTCGGCCTTCGGAATCATGCGCGCCATCGCCCGATTGACCTCGACGACGTCGCCCTCACCGTCCGTCACGAACATGCCGACCGGTGCGGTTTCAAACAAAGTCCGGTACTTTCTACGGCTTTCCCTCAGCTTTTCTTCGATGCGTTTGCGTCTGGCGATCTCTTGCCTCAGGGCCTCGTTGGTCTGGCGCACCTCTTGCGTGCGTTCTTGCACCAGGCTCTCGAGGCGCTGATGCGTGCGCTGCAAGGCCTCTTCGGCATTTTTACGCGGAGAGATATCCTGCAATATCCAGATGGCGCGGTGCCTTCGGGTGCCTGCATTGAGTTGCTTGACGGACAACGCGCACCACAGAAGATCTCCACTCTTGCGCTTCATCAATCGCTCATCGTCATACACTCGATGCCTGCGAAAGTGCCGCGACATCGCCGCATGCGTGGACAGGTATTCAATCTCCGTGGTAAATATCTGCCGGAAGTTCGCACCGTCCAGCTCGCCGGGCTCGTAACCGAGGATTTCCTCGAAGCGACGACTGCAACGCACGATCGATTCGTCGATGCTGCAGCCGATTCCCACGATCGCGTTGTCGAATATCAGCTGATAGTCCCATTCCTCCTGAGGTAGATTGGGTTTCGATTCGAGCTGCACGCTCGGCACCGTGTTGAATCGAATGGCAGCGGGACGCGTGGGTTTCGCGATCGACCTTCCTCGAAAAGCGTGGTTGCTCAATACGTATGCGGTTCCGAGAAATTGGCCGGTCTCCTTCGCGCGGATGCGGATCGGATCGGCGCATCGATCCAACGAGCCCGCCGTCAATTGCGCGGTGCCGCCGTTCGTCCGTACCGAGCGCACCAGGCGACCTCGTTCGTCCAGCAGAATGAGGCTTTCGGCCGGGTAGCGGTCGCAGAGGCTTTCGTAGCGATGCAACAGATATTTCCGGACGGCGATCGAGCGCTGTTTGAAATCCGTCGTGATGGTGCGCGCCATCGAAGATGTCAGTGAAAGCGCCTGTTCCTGATAATTCTTGCCGACGGTCGTGAAGTCGATGACTCCGATCGTCTCGTGGGTATCGGCGTCCAACAGAGGCGTGGCCGCGCAAGTCCACGTATGCCAACCTTCGCAGAAATGTTCCGTCGAAAAGACGTGAACCGGCTCTCGTTTGGACAGCGCCGAGCCCATGCCGTTCGTGCCGGCGACGGTCTCGAGCCAGCAGGAACCTTCAACCACGCCGGACCGCGCGGCGGCCAAATCGCGGACCGCCGAGTTGCCTGCGATGTACAGGATCACGCCTTGGGCGTCGGCAAGCAATATGACGCCCGGAACGCCGCTGAACTGCTCGGTCACCTTGTCGATGAATGGGCGCGCCGCGTCCAACAGTTGCCAATTGTCGTCCAAATGCTTCTGGAATGCCTCGTCCGAACACTTGACGCCGAAGCGGCGGGCTGGATCCACGCCGAGCTTCGTGCAGCGTGTCCACTCGTTGATCATCAGTTTCACGTAGGGATCCGCCAAGCCTTCGGCATTGACGGCGCCCGAATTGAACCGTTCCCAAAGCGAATAGGTCCGGCGTTGATCCTTCCGGAAACCGACATAAGGATTCTTAGTAGGCACCGCGGATCCCCCCCGTTGCTGCCCGCCAGCTAGCTCAAGACGTATCGTGTGTACCGCTTCGATTCGGTACGTCCAGTGTCAAGGTACGTCTCCTTGCACCGTAACCGGAACTATAGCACTGCTCACGGGCGATTCTGCTGCTCTAGTTCGAGGATGCGCGCGTGTAACTCGGCGATTTTCACGTCCTTGGGATTGGGCATGAAAACGCCCTCCATCGCATCGGCCCTCATCTTTTTTCGCGGCACTCCACCAAAGGGGCCGGCATATATGGTGCCGCGATCCTCTCCCCAGCAACCGTACATCGGCAACTCGGCCGGGGGCTCTGCCTGGATCCATTGTCTGCAAAACTCCTTGTACGGGACGCCCCGCTTCCTGCGTGCGGCACGTTCCGCCGTCCGAGCCACGCTGGTGGCTTCGCGATCCAATACCAGCGTCTTCGGATTGAAGACAATATGGTATATCCGCACCGCCGTCTCCTGGGAAATCAGGTCTTCCTCGACATCCTTGATCACCAGCAGCGGATCGCGATCGAGTACGTCGCCGTAACCGCCGCCGCTTCCCTGCATGATCATGTACAGCTCGCCGCGATTGCAGAGCTCGAACTGCAGTCCCATGTGATGGGTACTGTAGGTGGCCCCGGCAAACGGCTGCTTATTCATGATATCGACGATGGAGAACTCCCACTTCGCAGGGTCGGATTTCATGATCTCGAAGGTGTCGACGCCTTTCACCTTGCACAACGGATAGGTCGGCGAAGAGTACCCGCCAAACAGGCCCGGCGTACAAGACACCTTCGAGCCAATGCAGCACACCATGAATCCCCACATGTTGCTCATGAGGTTGGAGGCGATCATCTCGTAGCCCTGGCCCCCGCGGTATTTTCCGAAGGCCTGATTGTCCTTCATGATCTTCTTCGACACGATCTGAATGAACGGGATCTCCTCCTCGTTCAGTTCCTGCTCGCCGGTATCGGCCATGGACGCAAATATCGGCGCCACTCCGTGCTCGCCGTCCCGGTCGGCGCGCGCACCCCCGCCCATGCCGTTGAGGTCGGCGCACAGATTTCCCACCATCTCATTGTGCTGGGTCAATCCTCCCCATATGAAGGTGCGAATCATGTTATGCCAGGGCGCGATGACCTTGGTGAACTTCGACGGACATCCGTACAGGAATTTCGCGACACATAGCTGAGCGGCCGTGAATGACGGGAAGAACGTCATCATGCTCTCGGCGTTCGGCGTCAAATACGAGGATCGCAGCGTCGACTTCGGATCGCAGATGACCCGGATGGGCGCGAACACGGCTTGGTTGCGCGGCAAATCGGGCCAAACGAACATCAGAAACAACTGGCAGAGCATGCCCTTCAGCGAGGCCAGCACCGTATTGTTGCATCGATTGGCAAACTCCGGGCTCGAACCTCTGAAGTCCAGTATCAGCTCGTTGTCGCGCTTCGTCATGGCGAGCTGTATTTTGATCAGGCAATTTTCCCGCAGCGTGCCGTCCGCCATGACCACGGTCCGCACGGTGCCCTCCGGCCATTCCTGCAACCGGCGCTGCACTTCCGTCTTGGAGTCCTCGAGGCCGCGTCGCAGCGCGGAAATGACGGCGTCCGGACCGAACTCCGCGATGGCGGCCTTCACTCGCTGCTCGAGGCGCCGGCAAACGAACAATTTCACTTTCATGTCCTCGTACTGAAGCTTGGGCTCGCGCACCGAGTTTTGCAGATACGTGACCAGATCCTTCTTGAGTTCGTATTTTTCGACGACCTTGAAGGGCGACATTTTCAGCCCTTCGTCATAGACCTGTTCGGCGGCCGACGGCATTCCTCCTGGTTCAATGGCGCCATTCTCCCCTTCGTGCACGGTCGCACCCGCCCAGGCGATCAGCTGGCCGTCGTGAAAGATCGGCATGATCAGGCTCTGATCGGTATTGTGGATATTCCCGTAACGCGCATCGTTGTGGATGAAACCGTCGCCTTCGCGGATGCCGACCGTGGGCTCGCTTTGCCAGTACTTTCTGATGAACTTGATGGGATGGTGAACCAGGCACGCGAACAGCAGCACGCCCCCGGTGCTGCCCACCGCGAGGTCGCCGCTCGGCGTGAAGACGCCGGTGATGATGTCGCCCCACTTCGCACCAGGAGCCGCGCCCATCTGTTCGAGCATTTCGAAGGTCTCGTTGCAGCCGGCCTGTAACCGATCCCGAACCAGCGCGAGGACGGCCGGATCGCTCTCGTTCTTCATCGCCGTATTTTCACGCTCGGTGCGCGGCGAAATATCGTGATTCTCCATGATCTCCGGATCCGGTCCGAGGAACAGCACGTTGTCGTCCAAAAATCGGTCGATCAGCTCTTTTTCACGGTCCTTATCGATCGTGTATTTTTCGGCGGTACTCATCAGTCAACTCCCATAGATACGGTTGAACGCGGCAGTCAAACGGTCGCGGTACTGCGCGCCTTGCTTGCCGATGAAGTTATCGGTGCGCCTACGACCCCGAGCCGCGTGAACCAGGCGGCGCCATGATCCGCGATCTCGAGCTGCCAGCCGGGCTCGACGAGATAGGTGGTGACTGGTGAAATGATCACCGATGGCCGATCGATGACACTGCCCACCTTGAGTTGCGAGATATCGTAAAAAGCGGTCTCCACAGGGTCCTTTGCCTCGACGAAGAAGCACTGACGCTTCTCCAGGGGCGCAGGCGTCATGCCGCTGCGGCCGCGCGGCGCGATATCGTTGAACTGGACGGTTTCCAATTCCACGTAGCTCGATACACGCACGGTATTGATGCGAATCCCCGCCTCTGGGGCCTCACTCCCCTTGCCGAAGCGGTTGCCGTAATCCACCGAGAACTGCTTGATCAAGGCCATCACGTCATCCATGTTGCGCAGCCTCGAGGTCGGCGATATGACGGTGGTCTGCACCAGCTGATTGCCGTAACGCATGTCCAGTTCCAGGCGATGCTTGATGTCATCCAAGCGCATGCCCTGGCGCAGGAGGTCCAGGCGTCCTGCCGTCTCCAGCTCCTCGACGATGAGGTTGAAGCGTTGATAATCGGACAGCAGCCGGCGAGCCGTGCTGTCATAGATGTACATGAACAGCGAGCGCTCGTGAATATGCAGCTGATGCATATTGGCGGCCCCGACGGCGGAGAATACCGAGCAGAAGGGCGGCACTAGAATTTTATTGATACCCAGAATATTTGCTATTCCGCAGGCGTGCAAAGGCCCGTTGCCGCCGTATGCCAGCATCGTGAACGTGCGCGGATCGTAGCCGCGAGCGCGCAGCTCCTGGAAAATGCCGTTCGCCATGTTGGCATCGACCCGTCGCTTGATCATGCGCGCGGCTTCGACTACCGAACAGCCGATCTCCTCGCACAGGTTGTCCTCGATCGAGGTCTTGGTGCGTGTCGGATTGAGCTTGATATTGCCGCCCGCGTACCGGTCGGGCGAGAGATAGCCGAGCGCGAGGTCCGCATCGGTCACGGTAGGAAGCAGGCCGCCGCGGTCGTAGCATGCCGGTCCCGGATCGGAGCCGGCGCTCGAGGGTCCCACCTGGACCGTACCGTGCAAGCGATCGTAACGGCAGATCGATCCGCCGCCGGCGCCCAGCGTCACCAAGTGGATCATGGGCACAGTCACGAGCCATCGCTCGATGACCGGATTGAAATCGTAGTGCTTGACCCCGCCCTCAACCACGAGGCCGATATCGAAGCTCGTGCCGCCCATGTCGGTGCAAATCACATTGCCCAAGCTGCCCTGCGCCGCCAAATGTTCGGAGGCACTGATTCCGGCCACCGGCCCGGAGTGAATGGTCTGCAGCGAGTCGGTGGAATTTAACTGCGCCATTCCGCCGGAGTTGTGGATTACCAGCATCGGCTTCTGGTAGCTGGACTCGCGCAAGTTCAGTTCCAGTGCACTCAATCCGTGATACATGACATCGTGCAAAAAGGCATCGATGATGGACGATGACCAGCGCACGTATTCGCCCTTCCGTCCGGCCACCTTGTGCGAAAGCACGACAGGCATGGCGCCCAACATGTGCTCTGGATACTCCTCGAGCAGCACCTCTTCCACACGCCGCTCATGAACCGGATTGGTGACCGAGTTTACCAATCCGACGACAAAAGCCTGGGCGCCCCGATCAACCAGCTTGCGGATCTTCTGTCGAAGATCGTCCTCGTCAAGCTTCATGACGATGGCGCCGGCGGCATCGATCCGTTCACGCACGGAAGCTATCATCGGAATCGGCACCAGCGCTTCCGGCCGATCCGCCGCCGGCAGATTGGACTGTTCCATGCCGTCCAAGCCCTCCCCGTAGCCCCGGCCGCGCGATAGCGGTACGCAGCTTTCATAGCCCGCGGTCACCAACAACGCCACCTTTGGACCCTTGCGCTCGATGAGTGCATTGGTACCCAGCGTCGTCGCGTATCGAACCGAGTCGATTTGCGACAGCACGGTCTGTGCATCAAGGCTGATTGAGTCGCACGCGCTCTGCAGGGCCTCCCGGAACCCTAGCGACAGGTTATGGTGGGTGGTCAATGCCTTCGACTGCACGTAACGGTCATCCCACACGAAGAAGCAATCCGTGAAGGTGCCGCCGATGTCGACCGCGATGCGCTTCATGATTCACGCCCCGCGCGCCTGCTGACCTTTTGCTTGTGCGAGTGCGTATGCACGGAGCTCACCAGATCCGGGCCGGCCAGCTCTTCGGAGGTCAATTCCTTGCGGCCTTTCCACTGGTTCTTAAGGGCATCCAGGTCGAATTCCATGTCGTTGACCGGAGGATGACCGGGCGGCAGATACTCCGCTTCGATCAATGTGCCGCATTCGGGACAGTAGTATTCGAGAATCTGCACCCACTTCGGATCCGGGGCGAACGTGAATTCGTACAGCTCCGGATTCAATATCGGCTTATGAATCTCGCGAGGATCTCGCGCGTAGACGAGCAACCCTTCCTTATACGGACGTCGAGCCGGTCCCAAGTCGGTGGCGCACGCACGGCACATCCACAATTCACGTTCCAGATCGATCTGCAGATACTCCGTCATGGGTACTTTCATGGCTTAGTTCCGTTCGTTGTTCTATTCAAAACCAGGTCGAGATTCTCGTTCACCATAAACTTCCAGCCGACCGGCACGAAACAGGTGAAATACTCATCCTCCACAATTGCCGGGCCGGTCGAGAATTCCCCGCTCTTCAGTTGCTCGTAGCGGAATAGCGGAATGTCTCTCGGCGAAAGCGTCCCCGCGGATGCCTCGGAAGGCACCCGCACCTTGCGCGTGCGCGTGGATTTTGCGGCGGTCGCGGATGCCGTTCCGAGCGGCGCCAAAGCGAAATGCGGGATCTCCTTGGTGGCGCGAAGCTGAACGCGGACGTCCTCGGCCTGTTTGACGGATTCTGGCAATTCGCGTGCGCCGCGCAGCATGTGGGAACCGCTCTCGCCGTTGTGCGTGAAGCCTATGGACGGCTCCACTTTGCACTCGCTGAGTTCGAACCCTTCCGCGAACATGTCGCGGCGCGCACGCTGAGTCAGCTGCTCGACGGCGCGCTCGAGCCCGGCATCGTCGGTGCCGGGGAGCGCCGCGTCATAAGTATGGGCGATATCGCTGAATCCGATGCCAAATGCGCTGAATACGGCGGCCATGCGCGGCACTATGATTTCGCGGATGCCCACCTTCTCCGCTACTTTGCATGCCGACATCGGACCCGCTCCGCCGAAGGCAAGCATGCTCGCGCCGGTGACCTGCGCACCGAGCCGCGAGATCGCGGCCGCAATCTTCTCGACGTACGCCTCTTCCATTCTCATCAGTGCCGCATCGAGGGAGATACCGAGGGGATTGGCGACGTTTTCGGTAATTGCCGCGCCTGCTCTGCCTGCATCGAGGCGCAACGTGCCGCCGAAATACGAGTCGGCATCGAGGATACCCAGCAGGAGATACGCGTCCGTCATGGTCGCCTCTTTCCCGCCATAGCCGAAGCAGGCCGGGCCCGGCGCTCCTCCCACGCTTTCGGGCCCGACGAGAATCACGCCCTCGGAGACGCGAAATATGGAGCTGCCTCCGGCGCCGAGGCTTTCGATTTCACTCAAGGGAAACGAAATGCGGATATCTTCCAGCTTGCCCCAGCGATCCTCACGAACTACGCTCTGTTGAACGACGCCGATGTCCGTGGTGGTACCGCCGATGTCCATCGTCACGAGATTTTGGCGCCCGTAGTGCGCCGCAATTGCCTTGGCGCCTTCCATGCCGCCCCGCGGCCCGGATCCCCAGGTCTTGAGCGCGATGCTCTTTGCCACACGCGAGGAAGTGCCGTCGTTGCCGAAAATCAGCAGAGGATTGCGTGCTCGCCGTTCACGCATGACCCCTTCCGCACTGTACAGAAAGCGCTCCATCGCCGGATGAAGAAACGCGTTCAGCAGGCTGCTCCACGTGCGCCGGGCGTTGTCGCGGTCATCGGAGAGGTTATGCGAATACAGAATCGGCACGGCTCCCAGCAGGTGCCGCGGATAGCGCAACAACGTGAGCCGTTTGATCCGACTCTCGTCTTCGCTGAGTGTGTCGCCTCCCAGGCTGACGACGAGCCGGCTCGCGCCCCGGGACATGAGCTCGTTGACCGAAGCGATCAATCCGGATTCGATGGCATCTTCGTTTTTCGTCAAGTCCAGATACGCAACCCGATCGGCAACCATCGCCTCCAGCAGCTCGCGCTCGGCATCGTTGCGGGTCAATTCATCGACCCTGGCACCGGCTCGCAGGATGAGGCCCAGCCTCGGACCCTTGCGCTGTACCACGGCATTGGTACCTTGCGTCGTCGAGTAGCGGATGTAATCAACTTGCTCGAGCAATGTGTCGAGTTTCGATTCGCCATAGATACGCTTGGACACTTCGCGCAGCGCTTCGACGAAGCACTGCGTCAGATCGTGCGGAGTGGTCAGTGTTTTAGCGTGAAAAACTCGTGCCCCATCGATGACGCACGCATCGGTCAACGTGCCGCCATTGTCGATGCTGATAAGCATTCCCATCTTCCCCCCGGTGATCGCTGCCCTGCACAGCACGCACTCGTGCATGCCGTTATCGTTTGCACGACGATAGAGCCTCGCACGGGCTGTCTCAATTGGCGTGGTGCCCTCCTCCTTATAGGGTTTTCACTAATGTGCATCGTCCAAGTCGGTCGACGGCGCGGCCGGCTTCGGGGGGTTGGCCGCGCTTCGCTGGGCATCCTGTCGGCACCGACGAGTTGCGTCCGGTAGAACGGTCTTCCGGGCAGTACGCATGCGGTTGCCGATGTTGCGCTCTATGTGCGGATCAGGCCGACCAGGGCTGCGTATCGACAAATAATGATTGCGAAGGTTGCCTCGAATCCAACGGTCCGCGCATTGTTGCGGCGCGATCTACCCGCATCCGTTCACGAGACCTGGGTGCATCAGCCGCTGACACTCTTCACCAGCTGCAGAACGGACTTGAACTTCGGATGCTCGCACTCCCGCAGCCATTCGAAGATGACCATTTCGTGCGAAACCAAGGCGGCCCCGGCTGAGCCAAGATGCCGCATCGCCAAGCGATGGTCGGAAGGACGCCTCGAACCACACGCCGGTTCGACGACCCACACCTGGCGGCCCTTGCGCAGCAGCCCCAAAGCCGTCTGCATCAGGCACACATGTGCCTCGCAGCCGGCAATCACGACTTGAGCGGCAATGCTCCGACCCCGGTCCAGCTCTTCGATGAGTCCGTCTTCGCACGCGTCGAAATGCATTTTCGCGACGGTGGCCCCACATCGGACTCGCACCTCCTCGACGTTGGCGCCGAGTCCTTTTGGATTCTGTTCGGTACCCACCACGCGAATGCCGAGAATATTCCCCGCATCGGCGAGCAACACGGCACGACGGAGGACATTCTGCGCATCGTGGATGGCCGGCATCAGCTTCGCCTGATAATCGACCAGAACGAGGGCGCACCGATCGACGTCAATTGCGTCCACGTTCGCCTCTCCTTGCTTTCTCCAGAGCGGCAGCTGTGGCCACAAGCCGCTCGAGGTAGGTGTCGAACAGCGCTTGTGAAACCTGTCTGAACATGCGGATTCGCCCTGTGTGACTGAGCATGAGCAGCCCGACGATGTGCGCGAAGAGTGCTGTGACCTCTGCGAGCGCGTCGCCCGGCGACATTCCCAAGGCCTCGAGGGCATCCTGAGTGGGGCGCAGCGCATCGCGCAGGCGTGCGTTGAGCTTCTCGTTCAACGTAGGGGTCAAGCCGCGCGGCCGCATGCCTTGGAACAGGTAGAAGCCAAGGTCCAGGTCGCGTGGGTTTTCCCGATAGAACTCGAAGAAGGCTTTGGCCGTGGCCATCACCAAGGCCGCGCCGGGCTCGGCGCATTGGGCTCGCGCCATCTCGACTCGATCGTTCAACCGGTTCAGCGACTCCCCGAGCAGCGCCGCGTAGACTTCTTCCTTGCTCGAGAAGTAGCTGTAGATGGCCCCGGGCGTATACCCGGCCCGCCGCGCAATCTCCCGAATGCTGGTCTTATCCAGACCCAGCTCGAGGAACGCTGCCCGCGCGGCGTCGAGCACCAGGGCCCTTCGGGCGTCGAGGAGAACTCGTTGACGAGCATCGCGCGGATGCTCCGCGGTGCGTCGAGCAAGGGCGCGCTTGGACTGAAGACCTTGTGCGGAGACTGACGACTTGGCCATTCCGGCGGCTCCTGGATGGGGCGCGACGCCCGTATTATAAACATTGACCGATAGATTGAACACTGTTTAAACTGAAGACGGGCTGTTCAATTCAGGGACCGCAACATGAACGCCGTCATCACGCCTTCACGGGCCAACCTCATGAGCGGGGACGCGTACCGAGAGTCGCTGCGCAAGTGCCGTCCGGTCGTGTACCTGGACGGTCGCCGTGTCGAGAGCGTCGTCGATGAGCCTGCTCTGAAGCCGGGTGTGAATGCGCTCGCCTACACCTATGATTACGCGCTGAAGCCGGAACTCGCGCCGCTCGCGCTCGCCAACCAGTCCAAACGCAACCGCATCGTCAGCCGGATGCTGCATGTAAACGAGTCCGCCGGCGACCTGCTGAACAAGCTCGAGGCGGTTCGCGTACTGTGCCAGGAGACGGGCTGCGCGCAGCGCTACCTGGCACATGACGCGGTCAACGGCATCGCGCGGGCCGTCGCGGGCATCGACGACGCGCGCGGCTCGACCGAGCATCGCGCGCGCTTCGAGGACTACCTGGCCGACGTGCAGGACCGGGACCTCTCCCTCGGCGTGGCAATGACCGATGCCAAGGGCGACCGCAGCAAGAGGCCCCACGAGCAGGCGAACACCGACGCCTACGTGCACGTGGTCGAGCGCAACGCCAAAGGCATCCTCATCAGCGGCACCAAGGCAATCGTAACCGGTGCGCCTTACATGCACGAATTCCTGGTGATGCCCAGCCGAAACATGGGCCGTGACGACGCCGATTTTGCCGTGTGCTGCGCGGTGCCCGTCGACGCCACGGGCCTGACCGTGGTGGCGCGCCCGGCCGGCCGGCCCGGGGAAAAGCTGGAACACGGGAGCGCGCTATTTTCGCGCAAATACGGCCAGTCCACCGGTGTCGTCATCTTCGACCGCGTCTTCGTGCCTTGGGAGCGCGTCTTCTATGAAGGCGAGTGGGAGCACAGCCACACACTCACCTACAGCTACGCAACTCACCACCGCCACAGCTGTATCGCCGCCCGCGCCGGCTTCGGCGACCTGTTGATCGGCGCCGGCGCGCTGATGTGCGAAGCCAACGGCTTCGATCCGGGCACGAAGAGCAATTTGCGCGAACCGATGGTCGAGCTCATCAAGATCACCGAAGGCTTCTTCGCCTGCGGGGTCGCGGCCAGCGTGTATGCGACGCGGGATCCGCACAGCGGGTCCTTCATGCCGGAGCCGGTATTTTGCAACATCGGGAAGCTGCTGCTCGCCACCCAAATCTACGACATGCACCGGCTGGCGCACGAGGTGTCCGGTGGTCTCATCGTAGCGCTTCCCGGGCCGGACGAGGACCACAACCCCGCTACCGCCGCGACTTTGTCTGAAGTGCTGCGTGCGAACCCGGCGGTTCCGTACGACAAGCGGATTGAGACCGCACGCTTCATCGAAGACCTGACTGCCTCCTACCAAGGCGGCTGGTACTCGGTCATCAGCCTGCACGGCGGGGGCTCGCCGGCGGCGATGAAACAGGAAATCTGGCGCAACTATCCCTTGGGCACGAAGGTCGAGCTGGTCGAACGCTTGCTCGAGCGCGGCGTGCTGCACCAAGAGAGCCGCCCAATCACGAAGAACCGTCAGCCGGGGCGCTGCTGCGCCACCGGCTGCACGATGCCTGGTCAGCCCGTCATGGTCCCGTGCACACCGGCCGCGGAGCGGTCGGCGACCCAAACTACCGGTTAGCCGGCGCTACCGGGATCACCGCGAGCGGCGCGCCGTCGACCGGTTTGAATGACCAGATCAGGGTCGCCTGTAGTTCGCCCGCGAAGTGACCGAGCACCGTGTAATCCCCGTCGAGCGGGGCGTACACGGATAACGTCTCGGAAATGCTCAAGCTCTCGCGGGTGCGGCGCAGCTGAGCGATTGTCCAGTCCAAAACCTCGGACGGCACCGGCAAATCCTCCGCGCGGCGCTCGATGCTGCCGTTGATTGACCGCAACGTGATGCCCGGCGCAGACGGGATGTATGGGTTTTCCAGGTACACATCGCCGTTGCGGACGTCGACCGTCGCGGTGTAGCGCTGGCACAGGGCCGCGCGATCGCCGGCGTTGCCCTCGGTGTTCGCAGAGCGGTCCAGCGACCACGGGACAAGAGATTTCTGGTTGCGATCGTAGGCGCGCTCGCCGGCAATATGCGTCTCGCTGGTGATCTGAATGTGGTTAGGACAGCCCGCGAAGCCGAAGAAGTAGAGCCAGGTTGCGGACTCGCTGGATACCGGTGCAGCAATAAGCGCCTCGAGATCATCGACCGAGTTATTCTGGAGGAGCTCGAGCGCGGCGGCGCGCTCCACCGCCTCTGCGCCGCACTGATCGTCGCGCGTACAATCCGGCCCGCCGCCCTGCTCCTCGCCGGACAGCGCCGAGAGTTCCTCGGCCGTGCGCGGAAGCCTGCCGCCGTTCAGCGCTTTGAGACGGATCAGTCCGCGCCGCGCGAGGTACTGGCGCTTGATTTCCACCCGCGTCGACTGATCGGGGTCGAGCAGGTTGTCGGCGTAGAGTACGCCGTCCGAGCGAAGGCGCGTGCTCAGAACATAATCCTGTGCCGTCGTGCCCTGCGTGTGCTGCCGGACATTCGTCCAGGTCTGCTCACCCTTCACCGTGATGTGCAGCTCCATCTGGCGCTCCATCGCCAGCGAGGTAGCCGGCAGAGGGGCGCTCACCGGTTCGGTCGCGACTTCGCCGCGCGGAACCTTGGGCGCTGCTACTGCTTTTGTGACCTCGAGGCGGTCGTCTGGCATCGCGTCGGGTCCCTGCGGTAGCTCGCCTCTGGTCAGCGTCCTCGCGACGCGAAACCCCAGTCCGTCGCTGTAACCATCGCTGACGTCCCCGTCGCGGCTCGACAGGCGCAGCGCACGCAGGTTGTTGCCCCAACCACCGCCGCGATTGACGTGCTTTCGGCACGAATCCGAAATCCAGGCCGAGCCATCCGCCGGAGCGCCGGAATAGTCCGGATGCCAGCAGTCGGCCACCCATTCCCAGACGTTGCCGAGCATGTCGTGGAAACCCCAGGCATTGGGCGGGAAGCTGCCGACCGGCGCGGCCTCGGCGAAGTGATCGTCGCAGCGCTCAGCCCAATACCACGCCGGATGTCTACGCTGGCCGCTTGCATCGAGCATGTTGACGTGACTGCAGGCATCCGCTTCGAAGCCGCCCCAGGAATAGCGGTCCGTTTCGCCGGCGCGCGCCGCATACTCCCACTCGGCTTCGGCCGGCAGGCGGTAGGGTTTTCCGGTTCGCGCAGCGAGCCAGTCGACGTAGGCCTTGGCCTGTATCCACGACACACCCGCCACCGGGTAGCGGCCGTGCTGATCGTCGCCCGGAAAATGCGAGGGCGAACAGACGCCGGCCGTGATGCAGACTTGCCATTCGGCGTTCGTTACCTCGAAACGGCTCAGCGCAACTGGCTCGATCTGCACATCGTGCGCCGGCCGCTCATAGGTCAGGCCATCGCCGATGAGATCCCCCATGCGATATCCGCCTCCGCGCAGCGCGATCATTTCCGGTGCACCGTCGCAGTCGCGGAATACGCGGATGCCGGACCTCAGCCTGCTCGCGTGTGCACGACAGGGCGGCAACGGTGCAAGCGCGGCGCCCGCGGTGGGTGCTGCTCCCGGCGACGAAAGTGGGATGGCCTTTTCGCCAACATGGACGGCGAACGCCCCGAACAAGAACGGGAGGAGCAAGCGCGGGGTCACGGCGTGAAATCGATTTCGAGGCTGCCAGCCTCTTCGTTGGCGCGCAGCAATGGGAGCGGCTGGGTTTTCCATATCGCGCGTTTTACCGAATCGTCAAGCTCGAGACTGCCGCAGCCTTGCAGGAAGCGCACCGCCGCGATCATGCCTCCGGCGGCGTAATCAATGCGTATGCGGCAATGGAAGCCCTTGCTAAAGCTGGATGGCTCTAGCCAGTTGGCGTGGATGCGCCCAATTATGTCGTCCGTCTCATCGACTTCGTCCGGCACTTGCCGCGAAGACGGCACGGCGGGATCGGCGGCGATCGATTGCGCGGGTAGAACCGCCAGCCTTAGAGCCGGCGCCGGAGCGGCTGGCACGATAAGCGCCGAGATGAAATTCGGCCGTACTTCAGGAGGCAAAGTCATTATCGCAACCACCCCCTCTCGCGGGCGTGGCGGGGGTTTTGCGCCGCGCCGATCATCCGGCGTCGCACGAAGCAATGCGATCAATACGATTACGTGCAAGGCAACCGACCCAGCAACTGCCAGAAAATTTGGCCTAATGGGAGAGTACCCGGACCGCGGGGGTGTGCTACGCGGCGATTGCCTCCTCCATCGCATCTGCTGTTAACAAACCGCTTGGCGACGAGCTGATTGATCCTCGAGACAAACCCAGTTGATATTCGCTCTCCGCACGTATGCCGCACCCCGTGGTCAACGATACCAGACGCGTTGCTATGGATATAGGTTCCGAACTCCTCGAGGGCGCGGAAGACATTCCGTCCGTACGAACCATTTTGCAGTGGTCCGCGTCCACTCGACGTCTAAGATCTCTACCGGAATTCGGAAATTACGCTTGCCGCCCGAGTTCGTTCGATCAATCTTGTACCAGCATTCGTATCCGCCTAAGCGGATCCGGATAGCGCGCCCGGATGTCGGCAGAGCGCGGCCACTTCGATATTCATGTACGGATAAAACGGTAGCGACTCCAGGATGGCATGCAATTCATCGTTTGTATCCACCTCGAAAACGCTAATATTTGCAAAGCGTCCTACGATTCTCCACAGGTGCTTTCACTTGCCCGCCTTCTGCAGGTCAGCCGCGCGCTCATGCTCGAGCTCTCCGAGTCGCTCGACCGTTTCCCGGTCAATGTGCGAGGGAATAGTCACTTCGATTCGTACGTGAAAAAGCATGAACTCTCTCCTAGCCCGATCGAGCGTTGGCAACGTGCAAAGTCGGTGGTAGCACCCGCAATGATTGATGCCCCGGACAAGGTCTTCAACCTCCAACGACCGGGCTGTGACCAGTGAGGGCGCGAAGGAACACGAGCGCGTATTCAGAAGCGGATTGCTGATTCTGCCCGGTGATAAGTTTCCCGTCGCGGATCACATACGGATCATCGGGCGCGACACGCGAATACTTTGATCCCACCTCTTCGAGCACTGTCTGCGGGAAGTGCGGGATGAGAAAATCCTTCCCAAACATCCGCTGTAGATTTTCGTCGCCTTCCCGCGTATAGCCGGTAGTCTGCCGGCCCCGGATGCGCTCTGGGACATTGCCGAGTGCGATTGCACCGTGGCAAATCGCACCGACCACCTTGTCCTTCGCCCAGAAATACTCCAGTGCTCTCGCTACATCCGCGTTCGGGTATAGATCAAACGTGGCACCCCGACCGCCAGCGACGTGGACTGCATCGTATTGCGAGAGATCGACGTCCTTCAAGACCAAGGTGCTCTCGAGTTTGGAGGTCAGTGTCTTGTCCGAGAGAAATCCCTTGCTGACCAAATCCTCCGCCTCCGTTGAATTCTTGAAGTACGGGTCGCTGTAGGGGTCATACACCACCTTGCCGCCCGCGGGACTTGCGAAATCCACTTCGATCCCGCGCTCGATGAAGTGCCAATAGGGATGGGTGACTTCTGAGAGCCAGAATGCCGTATCGGAGCTTGAGATGATGAATAGCACTTTCATGACTGCCTCGTTCGCTGTTGATGGGGTCTTGCGCCCCACTCAGCAGGGTGCGGGACGATCGTAGTCGCCGACTCACGTGCACTGCCATCAGACCTCGAGCAGCGCCGATACATACCTAGTGACAGGTTCAACCGTCTGGTTCACCGCCTACCATAGATACTTCGATCGACAACGAGGGGGTTTTGAATGAATACTCGTCATGTACTCGCGGCTTCAGCGTTAGTGGCCGGCCTCGGAGTAGCGGCCGCCGCGCTCGGCGCAGACCCGACGCGAGTCGCATCCGCGACCGAGGTACATATACGAGTACTCTACGCAATTCTCATCGAGGCGGAAAATGCCCATGACATCGAAAAGGTGCGCGCGATGGTATGGGATTCACCCGACGCGCTTTTTGTTGCCAAGACCAAGACGGCGGCCGAAGGCAACTGGGCGGGATTCTGGGGTAGGGAGGTCGTCGTAGATCACCTCCACGAACTCTTCGCGGGCACTTTCCGGATTGATCCTGACTACTCAAAGGAGAAGATCGCCTTCCTAGCCCCGACGGTGGCCGAGACTTACGTTCCGGTGGACAAGATGGCGACGGATATCGCTCTGCCCATACCGGTCCCGCCCAAATAAGTCGCCCCCATCGCCGCACCCCATCCCTAGGTATAGCTCGACATGCGGAGTCCTTTCGGCAATGGTGCGGTGACAGAGGCGGGACTTCAAGCATGCCCGGCGAAGGGTTAGTACATATAGTCGATGACGACCCTGGCGTCCGGGCAGGCCTCTCAAGCCTGGTCCGTTCCGTAGGGTGTGAGGCCCGTCTGTACGGGTCGGCAGGCGAATTCCTCGAAAGCGAGCTTCCCGCTACTCCCTCTTGTCTGCTATTGGATGTCCGGCTGCCAGGCACCAACGGTCTCGATTTGCAGGATTCCTTGCGGCAACGCGGCATCGATTTCCCTGTGATTTTAATGACCGGATATGGTGATGTTCAGATGAGCGTTCGCGGCATGAAAGCAGGCGCCCTTGATTTTCTGACCAAGCCGCTTCGCCATCAGGACGTGCTGGGCGCCGTCGGGCTCGCCCTGGCGCGCGATCGGGAAAGACGCGCCACCACCCAGAAGCTCGACGCCATCCGTGCGAGGATCCGCCTGCTGACGCCCCGCGAACGACAGGTAATGGACTTGGTCGCAGCGGGCAAGATGAATAAGCAAATCGCCTCCGATCTTGGCTTGAGTCAGATCACCGTCAAGATGCACCGAGGGTCGCTCATGAAAAAGATGGGCGTCGGGTCCGTTGCGGAATTGGTCAAGCTTGTCGAAGCGCATCGGCTGGCGGACGGCGGGGAGCAGCATCGTGGTTCGGGCGCGGTCAATTTCTAATGGCAGGGCCCGCCAAACGATGGCTTCGACCCCACCTAGGTATAGAGGACTCGATGGCGGACTCGTGACACACTCAGCATACCGTCATTCGAGTCCTGTCGAACTGTGAATAGTCCAGTAATTTCCATCATTGACGACGACGAGCCGACCCGCTCAGCCGTCGCAGCCCTCATGCGGGCTAAAGGCTTCAGCCCGAGTACCTATGAATCCGCTGAAGGATTTCTCGATGCCAGGGGGCAAGAAACCAGCCAATGCATCATCACCGACATCTTCATGCCGGGGATGAGCGGGATTGGACTCAAACAACGATTGAATGAGGATGCCTGCGCGGTACCGGTAATCATGATCAGCGCGAGACTCGAGGATCGCCTGCAGAACGCCGCCTTGGAAGCTGGCGCTTTCTGTGTGTTGCGCAAGCCCTTCAAAGCTCACGCCCTCATTCAGTGCGTCGAAAGAGCGCTCCTTCGCTAGCCGCCGGCGTCCCAAAGTCCTCGTCATGAGCTCGCGCTTTTCGCAATTCCTGCCTGAAAGCGTCTCGTGGGCGCGGCCGGGTGTGGACGTCGCCGACCTCGTAGAGGAAAGCGTTGCTGTGTTTGACCTTAATCTGAAGGTGCATGCGTGGAACG
>Ga0182030_10001126_pt1 | contig 54019 bp, 33 predicted proteins | sample 812S3MmetaG_FD_121299 | JGI IMG/M metagenome (GOLD analysis project Ga0182030, IMG submission 121299) | Permafrost microbial communities from Stordalen Mire, Sweden - 812S3M metaG (Illumina Assembly) | ecosystem: Environmental > Terrestrial > Soil > Wetlands > Permafrost | place: Sweden...
AACCGCCGCTTCTCCGTGCGCCTGGCAGAAGTAGATTACCTGCTAACCACCGTCCACAACGACACCAACAACCACCAGAACAACCTCCGCATCAGCGCAGGCGCGGTCTTGCGGTTCTGAAAAAAGGGAAGTGGGCGCCAAACAGAAGTCGAGAGGATAAGATGTCGCGCGTAGCACCCATTCAGTCAACACGAAACATCCGATCCTTGTCCATGTAAAGGTGCGTGGCACTCAAGGGCGATGCGAAACTTGCTCGGAAACCCTTCGCGGGTGTGCTCGTCAATCAATGCAAACTGCTTTGCGATGTCGTTGAGTGCTTCTGGATGATGAAATGTGGAAGCAAATTCGGCGTAGGATGGCTCCGCCATATTCAGCCCATCGAGCCACATTTGATTCGGTTATCGCTGCTTGTGGCGGAAACCGCCAGGTGAAGTTCGAGGTTGATGCATTAACTGCAGGTAAGGCAGTTCTGCAGCTTTCGCATAGCGCTTGTCATGCGTAACACCGTATAACTGCATAAGCTGGCGGCCAAGCAGGACCACGGATTCGGTGAGGGATGGAATACGTCGCCTTCGCTCCTTATGAACAAGGCTGGTTGAGGTTCGTGGTTTCCCACCCTTGCGATAGGAAAAAATCGCAAGGATGGGGCACGGAGCGGTTTGGTGTGTATCCGGCACGGGGTTCATCGGAGCCGTAACTCGACACCGCGAGTCCGACTGCTCAGGATGACAGGCTCGTTGTGGTAAGAACCTTGGACTCAGGACACTAAATGTGGATCAGTCCGCGTTGCAGCCCTGTCACCACAGCCTGGGTGCGATCGGCGGCATTCAGACGCATGAGGATGACGCTGACATGGCACTTGACTGTAGCTTCGGTGATGCAAAGCATTCCGGCAATTTCGCGATTGGATTTTCCCTGTGCCATGAGAACGAGCACTTCACGTTCGCGGTTGCTGAGGCTTGAATCACGCGTACGGGAGGTGAGCGCCTGGGACACGGGCGGAGGGATATAGCGCCCTCCGCCATGAACTTTTTTTACAGCATTGACCAACATCTCCTGGGGCATGCCTTTCACCAGGTAACCGGTTGCGCCGGCCTCCATGGCCTGAAAGATGTCTTCGTCGCCTTCGTAAGTCGTGAGCACAATGAAGCGCGCTTTCGGAGACGCGGCGCGAATGCGGCGAATGGTCTCAACGCCGCTGATGCCGGGGAGCCGCAGATCCATCAGGGTGATGTCGGGCTGATGGAGCGCGTGTAACTTGAGTGCCTCTTCGCCGCTCCCAGCCTGTGCTACGATCTCCATCACGTCAGAGGACGCAATGAGCGCCGCGATCCCCACGCGCATGATTGGGTGATCGTCGACGATGAGAATTCGGATGGGAGGCATAGGCAGATTATAGAGCCTTTCGGATAGATGTGGCATTCCGGCGAGAGGGCCTGGGGTTAGCCGGCATCATAGAGCGATGGCGTCGCGAGGAATCTCTACCCTTACGCGGGTCCCTTTCTTCGGGATGCTCTCAATCTCGAATGTGCCGTCGAAACGGCCAATCCTTTCTCTCATTCCGCGCAGTCCGAAGTGATCCTCTGAGAAGGCCTCAGTGGCATCGAAGCCCAGGCCGTCATCGTTTATTGTCAGTGAAAGCGATTCGTTCGCATAGGAGAATCTTGCCTCGACATGTTGGGCATGGCCGTGCAGGATTGCGTTGAATACCGCTTCGCGGGTTACCATCATCAGTTCATGAGTGGCCGGCAGTTTTATGGCAAAGGGCTTTCCGAGCAGGCTGAAGGCCATCTCCACACCATGTTCACGGCCAATTCGTTCGGCCATGCGCTGGAGCGCGGTCTCGAGATCGACTTGTGTCTGCTCCGCGCCACGCAAGTCCCACACCGCCTGCCGTGCCTCGTCCACTGTTGCGCGAATTTGTGTTGCGGCGTAGTCGATGAGGTGTGCTCTTGACTCGTTGTCGTCGATTTCGCTGCTGGATGCCGCTTCAAGCAGTGCGGAAATGCTCACACAGCCTTGGATGAGGGTGTCGTGCATTTCCCGGGCGAGCCTTGTCCGCTCCGCCAAAACTGCCTTGAACCGGCCGTGAACCTGCTTCATTCGCACCTGATACGCGAGGATCGAGACGAGCGTGACGAACACAACGCAGAGAGCCACGAACCACGGCGTCCGGTAAAAGTAGGGCTTCTTGAGGAATTCAATCGACGCGCGGGCCGCATGTTCAGGACGATCGGTTTCCCAGGCTTCCACATTGAATGTGTATTTGCCGGGGGGAAGATTCGTATAGGTTGCAAGGCGCTGCTGGGCGCTTGCGTAGGTCCAGGTGTGGTCGTATCCGTCAAGCCTGTAGCGGAAGCGCAGGCCTTCCTGCGAGCGCAGCAAAACCGGCTCAAAGGCAATTTCGACACGGTCGCTGGCCGCACTCATGTCGAGCTTACCGGTCAGAGAAGCGGGGCGGCCATCAACCGTCACCGTGTCGATGTTGAGGTTCGAAATGAAAGGGTGCTCCAGTTCATCGGGGCGAATACTCCACAGTCCTTGACTGGTGGGGAACCAGGCCTCGCCCGAAGCTGTAAGAGCGGCGGCGGGTTGTGTTCCGCCATAGAACTGAGCTGACTGGCCGCCTTCATCCGCACGGAAAATTCGCAGTGAAAGAAGCTGCTCCTTGTCGATGGCCTGCGCGTCGAGTTCGCCACGCTGCAGCAGCATGACGCCAGAGGGGCCGCTGAACCAGAAGTGGCCATGCTTGTCTTCAAGGATGCTATAGATGCTGTCGCTGGCAAGGCCGTTGGCGGTGGTGTAGTGGGAGAGCTGGTCATTTCGGTAGCGATAAAGGCCGTGAGCGCGGGTGCCAATCCAGATTCCGCCGTCGACATCCTGATGGAGCGCCCACACCTTCTCATCGCCGAGCGAGGCGGTCATGGCGTCATGCAAGAACTTACCATTCCGGAATTCGCTGAGCCCGTGCTCGGTTCCGATCCAGATTGTTCCGTCGTGAGCCTCAAGCAGGGAGCGGATGCTGTTGTAGGCGAGGCCATTTTGACTGGTGTAGTTGTGGATGCCGGCTTGATCGATATGACTGACGCCATTGTCCGTGCCGATCCACATTGAGCCATCCCCGGATTCGAGGAAGACGCGGACAAAGTTGTTGACCAGACCTTCTTGCGTGGTAACGTGCCTTGTACCTTGGGTGGATTGGCGATAAACACCACTGCCATCGGTGCCGATCCACAGCGAACTGTCGCGGGCTCGCTTGACGTTGCGAACACGGGCTCCGTCGGTTCCAGGAAATCTGAAGGGCGCGGGATGGACGCCCTGCACATGCACAAGCTGGTTTGAAGCAGCCCACAGTGAACCATCTGTATCCAGCGAAACGGTGCCGAAGTCGGAGTCGGCGGCGGTGGGCAGAGCCTGGACGCGCACAGGCGTTCGACTCAGCCGCATCATGCCTGCCTGGGTGCCGATCCATAGATCCCGGTCTGAATCGGCAAAGATGGAAAGCACGGTGTTACTGACCAGGGGTGTAGGCGCCTTCAGGCGGGTAACACGATCACCGCGAATCCTGAAGATGCCTTCGCCGATTGAGCCGGCCCACAACTCTCCATTGGGCGCTTCGCGCAGGGAACGAATCGTGCCGGAGACTCCGGGGACAGGCTGGAAACGGTCTTTTCCTGGGAGGAGCCTGTAAAGGCCGCCCACGGTACCGACCCAGATGATGCCGTCGGCAGTTTGCAAAAACGACTTCACCTTGTTGCGGCTGTCATTGTCGGGCAGGGAATATTCGTGGGGCTTGCCGTCTTTCAACGAGTACAAGCGCGACCCGCCCACCCAGATGCGTCCGCTGCGGTCCTCAAGCACAGCGTGGACGTTGAATATGGGCAGACCGAGCGGTTTGTCCGCACGTTCCAGACGGCCATCCTTGGCCCAAAACAGCCCATCGTCTGTGGCCACCCATAGCAGGCCATTGTGGTCTTCCGCAAGTGCGCGCACAAAGTCGGCGGTCTGGCCCTTCTCCGCAGGATAGGCATGAAATGCACCGTTCCGCCACTCGATCAGGCCGCTGCCGTCGGTGCCGATCCAGAGGCGGCCGTCGTGGGCGGCAAGCAGGCAAAATACGCTGTTCTCACCAAAGGCAGGCGTATTCTCATGGGCAAACAGACGAAAGCGCGCACCATCGAACCGCAGCAGACCACCGCTCGTTCCCACCCAAAGATAACCGTCCGGCGTCTGGGCGAAGGCCTGCACGGTTTCCTCCGGTAAACCGTCCTGTGACTGCCAGGCACGGATGGTGTAGTTCCACTCCGCGTCGCTGGCTGCGGGCAGGGCAACTGCTGGGTGCTGCGCTTGGCCAATTCGCCCCGCCAGAAGGAGCAGTGAAATGGCCACGAGCAAAAAGACATGCGGCAGTACTTTGCCTGCGCTTGAAGTTTCTTGCGAGGAAGGGCTCAGACCATGCACATGTTCTCGAGAGTTCAGGTCGAGGCCTCCTTGCGCCAGCTTATTTGTACACGATTCGCGCCGATCCGTCAGCACACGCGGCTCATTCGTCCTGGATCGTCCGAGTTGCGTTGAACAATTTGCGGCACAGATGCACAGAAGAGAGAGAACGGAGCCGGCCCCACAAATATTTCGCGCCAATCCTACTTTCTGCCGATTCGAACACTCGCATGGCGAGCCTATAGTGAACTCGCGATGGAACAAGGGACATTGGTGCGACTCTACGAGGCCGGTGGAGTTGCAGCATGCCTTAACAGAAGTTGAAGAAGAAGATTCGGTATGGACCTCTTGCTGGAATGAAAACGATTCCAGCCGCATGCCATTGTTGCCGAACGAATCAAGTATCCAATTCTGGTGAATGATCGATATGAAGACATGGCTAGCCGCCAGCACTCTTGCCGCAGTTTTAGGATTGACCTTCGCTCTTTCGGCTCAACAGGCTCCAACACCGTTCTCGATTGACGCAACCACTCCGGCGCCAGCGCGAGAAACAGGCTTCTTGAATATGGGCGGCGTTTCACCTTCGGGGCGCAGAATCTCGGTCGACAGCCGCAGCCTCTCGCTGGATGGAAAGCCGTGGCTGCCCGTGATGGGCGAATTTCATTTTGCGCGGTATCCGGAAAAGTATTGGCGAGAAGAATTGCAAAAGATGAAGGCCGGCGGCGTGCAGGTTGTGGCCACCTATATTTTCTGGATTCATCACGAAGAAGTCGAGGGCCAATTCGACTGGGCAGGACAACGCGACCTGCGCCATTTTGTTGAGTTGTGCAACGAGAACGGGCTGTATGTTTACCTGCGCGTCGGTCCTTGGGATCACGGCGAAGCGCGCAATGGCGGCTTTCCCGATTGGCTCGTCAACAAGAAGATTCCGATGCGCCGCAACGATCCCGAATATCTGCGCTACGTGGGCCGCTTTTATGGCCAGATTGGCAACCAGATCAAGGGGCTTCTTTGGCAGGATGGAGGACCGATTGTTGGCGTGCAACTGGAAAATGAATATGGCGTCACCGGTGCAGGCGCGGGCGCGGAGCATCTTTCCGAATTGAAAAGGCTGGCGATTGCGGCCGGAATTGCGCCGCCGCTCTTTTCCGTCACAGGCTGGCCAGGTCACGACTATCCTGCGCACGAAGTTATCCCGGTCTCAGGCGGGTATCCCGACGACTTCTGGACTACCGTAATGACTGACTCGCCGCCCAATCCGTTGTATCTGTTCACTACGGATCGCGGACGCACCGAAATGGGTGACATGGCAATGGGCGATCCGGCAGGGAAGATCGATCTGCGCCACTATCCCCTTTTTTCAGCCGAGCAAGGCGGAGGCATGGAGACCTCCTATCATCGCCGGCCTCTTCTAAAAGCCGACGATATCGCGGCACTGACTCTGACTTCGCTGGGCTCGGGAGTGAATCTTTACGGGTATTACATGTTCCACGGGGGTGCAAATCCCGTGGGCAAACTGAGCACATTGCAGGAATCGATTGCAACGGGGTACCCGAACGACTTGCCACCGATCTCTTATGATTTTCAGGCGCCGATCGGCGAATATGGGCAGGAGCGCGAGTCTTTTCGCAAGATCAAGAGTCTTCATTTATTTATCGAGTCGTTTGGATCGGATCTTGCGGCAATGACCCCTTACACGCCGGACAAGAAGCCACAGGGTGCGGCCGATGCCAGTCTTGCTCGTGTCATGCTACGCGCCGAAGGCAGTCGCGGATTTCTTTTTGTGAACAACTACGTGCGCAAACTGGAAATGCCTCAACGGCAGGGGTTCCAAGTTAAGATCAAGCTCCCTTCGGGAAGCATCGATCTGCCGCGCACGCCCATCGACGTTCCGGCGAACAGTTATTTCATCTGGCCGGTGAATCTCGAACTCGGCGCGGGAACGCTCAGATACAGCACCGCACAGTTGCTCTCCCGCCTGGATAATGCGACAGAAAAAACGTATTTCTTCTTCGCCATTCCCGGGCTGCGCACGGAGTTCTGCTTTGATGCTGACAGCGTTGCCTCAGTAAATGCGGGCAACGGTTCGGTCACTCGATCTGAGAACACGATCCTGGTTCAAAATGCTGAGCCAGACAAGGCAGCGTCGCTGCGCGTGGCCGGAAAGAACGGGCGCACTGTGAGGATTGTTCTGCTATCACAGGCTGAGGCTGAGCAATTCTGGCGGGTTCCGCTGGCTGGTCAGGATACTGCGCTTCTTTCTCCGGCAGATGTTTTTGCAGCGGACGATGGTGTGCATTTGCGTTCGGTTGATGCCTCTGCGATGACGGCTTCGGTCTATGTGCCGAACGGCGAGAAGAGCCAGACTCATTCGCTCTGGCGGGATCAGGCGACGGAGGTTGAGCCGCGCAAGATTGACTTCCAGTGGAGCCGTAGCCGGGAAGCTGCGATGAGGCCGCCGATTCGAATGGCCGCTCATGTGGAGGGCCGAGATCGCCCCATGCCTCTGGCTCCGGTGGACGCTGACTTCGCAGGCGCCGCGGCGTGGAGCCTGAAGATCCCGGCACAACCGATGAATGGTCTCAGCGACATTTTTCTGCGTATACACTATGCCGGCGATGTGGCGCATCTCTCTGTCGATGGTCGAGCGCTCGATGACGACTTTTATAACGGCCGTGCGTGGGAGATTGGACTGAAGCGATTTCTTCCAGAGGACTTCGACAAAAAGCTGGAAATCAGCGTGTTGCCATTGCCGCGCAAGGCGCCCATCTATCTGGACGCGCGCGCCTGGGAATCGATGAACGCAGAAGGCCAAACCGCCAAGGTTCTTGGAGTGGAGGTGCTTCCGGAATATGAGGTTGTGCTGAATCCGCCTAACCCATGATGCATGGATTCCGACCTGCCAGCAATGAACCGCGCTGCCTTCGGTCGAGTAACTCAGCTACAATTCGAGCGAAGACGGCCAATTGGCGTTTGTGAATCCGATGCAGGCGGTGCGAATGATTCCTGAAATGGAGCCTATGAAGAAGGAATCAGAAATCCAGGGCCGCATTTTCCGTACGCAATCCTGCGGAGAGATCCGATGGAAATGGCGCAAGGGGTCTTGCGCACTGGCCCTGCTTGGAGCGGCACTTCCCGTCTTATCGCAAGCGGCGCATAGCGGCATTCACTTTCGGGATATCGCTCATGAGTCTGGCGTCAATAATGAGCCTCGCACTTCGCCCGATAGACACTACCTCGTCGAAATGATGGGTGGAGGTGTTGCCCTTTTCGATTGCGATAACGACGGCATGCTCGACATCCTGACCGTGAACGATTCCACTGTGAATCGATATTTGCACGGTGGCGAGTTGATGGTCACTCTCTATCGTCAAGACTCGAAGCTGCACTTCTCAGACATCACTGTGCAATCTGGCCTCACTGCGAAAGGATGGGGAATGGGCGTCGCCATTGGCGATTTCGATAATGACGGCCTTCCGGATATCTACGTGACCGGTTATGGCCACAACGTCCTCTATCGCAATCTTGGCGGTTGCAAATTTGAAGATGTGACCGAGAAGGCGCATGTGGCAGGGGGCGGATTCAGCGCCGCGGCAGCGTGGGCCGATTACGATCGCGATGGTCATCTGGATCTCTTTGTCTCTCGATATGTAAATTCCGATCTCCAGCATCTTCCTCAACCTGGATCGAGAGGATTCGACTATCAGGGCGTGCCAATGGAAGTGCCCCAATTGGATGGGCAGACGGATATTCTGTATCGCAACCGCGTCGACGGCACATTTGAAGACGTCTCTCGCAAGGCCGGCGTCGACAACGTGGAAAAGCGCCTGGGCATGGGCGTTGTGTGGGGCGACTACGACAATGATGGTTGGCCCGATCTGATTGTGACCAACGACATGGGCCCTAATTATCTTTTTCACAATAAGCACGACGGCACATTCGAAGATACCGGCCTCTGGTCCGGGACCGCTGTCGATGAGCAAGGGAAGTCTCTGAGCAACATGGCCGCCGACTTTGGCGATGTCTACCACGACGGCAACCTCGACCTGCTTATTACGCGTTACTCGCATCAACCGATGAGCCTCTATCGGAACCAGAAGACGGAGGGGTTTACCGACGTTACCCGGGCGTCCCACTTGAGCCGCGGCTCCGACGCATTTGTCCGCTGGGGAAGCGGCTTTGCGGACTTCGACAACGATGGATGGCCTGACATCCTGGTGGCGAACGGAAACTTCAGCCAGCTTACCGATTCGCTCACGCATGAACCGCGCTATCGCGAGCCGCTGCAAGTTTTTCACCATAACGGAGACGGAACGTACAACGACGTTTCCGATCGGTCGGGGCTCAACGACGGGCCGATGCAGTCGCGCAGAGGGACCGCATTCGGGGATATCGACAACGACGGCAATGTCGATGTGGTCGTGTACAACGCGGGCGCGCCGCCGTCGGTCTATCTGAACGAGACCAGGAACGCGAATCATCGTGTGCTCTTTCGCCTGGTGGGCACGAAGAGCAACAAGGCAGCGATTGGCGCACGCGTAACGGTGACTACATCGTCAATGGAACAGATGGATGAAGTACGCGGCGGTGGGGGCTATTTGTCGAGCAACGATCAACGCCTGCATTTCGGGTTAGGCAGCGAGAAGGTGATGAAGCGCGTCCAGATTCTCTGGCCAAGCGGGCTTAAGGAAGAGATGAAGGACTTGGCGGCTGACGCTATCTACACAGTTGTCGAAGGGCAGGGAATCAAAGGCACCGTCAAGCTTTCGGAGCCGGGCAAGTAACGCCGAAATGTTTCAGCGAACAGAAAGTGCCCCTCAAGGGCTAAAGCCCAGGGTTCTCTCCGAAGAACGAGCCGCCCGGCAGCCGGTTTCGTGCCGGTGATGAGACCCTGACGATGGCCGAGCATTTTCGCGATGACGAGCATCGAGAAGTTCTTCTGCTTATCGACAACATCTTCCGCTTTATCCAGGCTGGCATGGAGGTGTCTGGATTGCATTGAGCAATTCGGGTTGCGGAATTCAAATACTCGTACTCGATAACCGATGGAACTGCTAGCGGCCAGACGCTCATTCCTGGGGGTGTCACCTGTCGCGTTGGCAGGGCCCCTCTGCCTGATTTTCCTAACTCCCGGCCCCGATCTTGCGCGACGGATTTGGGTCCTTGAAGACTGGCCATAAACTCATTGAAGTTATGGTTTTGTGAATTTGTTAGGAGTTGCCACACCTTCCGGCAGATGCGATAATCAGGCCAGAATCACCCCGTGGGGAAGTGCCGTCTCCTGCCACGAAGACCCAACTCCCGCAATCAGCCGAACTCAAGAGGCCAGTCCGTGCCACCAGCGTCCACCGACCGGAGAAAGACGGCAGATGCCCACCTCGGGAAGCGACTCGACTGTTGGAAGGAAATTGCCGCCTACCTTGGCAGGGGGGAAAGAACGGTCAAGCGGTGGGAATTGGAACGCGGCCTACCCTCTCACCGGGCGCCTGGCGCAGGTCGCACCTCAGTCTATGCCTACACGGCTGAGCTGGATGAATGGCTGAAGTCGCGCAAAGCTCAAGAAGTGGAAGCTGCCCAGGTAGACGCGGAAGATGCCGAGCCGGGGGAGCTCTTCGATTTTGGAAACGAGGCAGGCCGTTCTGCCGTGGTCAGCACCGCCGTTGTGGAAGCAGACGCGCCGCACTCATTCCTGAGGCGTATCTGGTTGCTGGCGTTCAGTGGATTACTCCTCGCCGCGGCCGTGGGCACGGTCGCCTATTCGGATGCTGGGCGAGCCGTTCGACCGCAGTTGTCTGCAAGATTCCACTCGCTGTTTGCAAAGAGCCGCGGCAATTCCGATGCGGCGGGGACGAAGGCTGTCTCCGACTCCGACAAGAGCCAGGCCCGCGAACTTTACCTCAAAGGCCGGTATGAATGGAACCAGAGAAACCCGGCCAGCCTGGATCGCGCGCTCGATTACTTCACCCAGGCAATTCTCCACGATCCAGGGAATGCCCAGGCGTATGTGGGCATGGCGGATACATATGACCTGCTCAGGGAATACTCCAGCATGCCGGACAGCGATGCCTACGCGCGCGCGGTTGCAGCAGCCAGGAAGGCTGTTGAACTGGACGATTCGCTTCCTGAAGCGCATCGCGCCCTGGCCTTTGCGGAATGGTGGGGCGAATGGGATTTTGTGGATGGCGAAAAGGAGTTTCGCCGCGCCATCGAACTGAATCCTAAAGATCCTATAGCCCACAAATGGTTCGCGAACGTGCTTTCGGTTCAAGGGCGGTTTCCGGAGGCCCTTGAGGAAAATGAAAAGGCCCAGGAGCTCGATCCTTCTTCGAATTCGATTCTCGCTGACAAGGGCCTTCTGTTATTCGATGCCGGCCGGCGAGCAGAGGCCATCGAGCTCCTCAAGCAAGTGGAGCGCTCCGCCCCGGAGTTTCCCTCCCCCCACGACTACCTGATGGCCATGAGCCTGGAACTCCGGGACTATCCTTCCTACATCGAGGAAGGACAGAAGACAGCGGAGATTGAGAGCGATCCTGTCCTCAAAGACATCATCGGCGCCGCAAAAGCGGGATTCAAGCGAGATGGCGAGCGCGGTCTGCTGAACGATCTGTACGCTAGGCAAAAGGAGTACTACAAGGCCGGAAAACTCTGGGGAACCAAGCTGGCGAAAACCTGCATTCTTTTGGGAAAGAAGCAGGAAGCGTTGCAGTTGCTGGAGGAGTCCTACAACCACCATGAATGGGATGTCCTCTCGTGCAAAACTCAATCGGATCTGGCCACGCTCAGGGACGAGCCGAGATATAAGGCATTGCTGAAGAAGATCAATTTCCCTGAGGATCCCGTCAGGCTCTCACCGAGCCCACTGACATCCGCGTACAATTCGCGCCTTTCGGCAATTCCCGGTCAGCGCTGAATCTTCTAAGTCAAAAGGGAGATCCTCCGGCGCTGCCGGCGATACTCACACTCGGGATTGCGAGCGGTCAACAGCTTATTGGCGACGAGGTAGTCGAGTGCTCTTCGGCTGATTGAGAGCATGTCCGCCGCTTCCACTCTCCCGACCAGGAACTTGTCTTCGGGAGGGATCGTAACCCTGCCCGGACGTTTTTTCTCGGTGACGTTTTCGCCTGCCATTGTCGACTCCGGTTTCGTTGTGGGGATACTCGCAACACCTCCGGCCATCATTCGCACTTCGGCTACTTGAAACAAGGGGAAACGCGTCCGCATGATTCGGCTTAACCCGATTTATCCCCTTAAGCGGATCAGGACCAAATTGAATCTTTTTGGAGAAAACTCGAACGATTGCAGGGCCTCTACTTCGGGGCATCCAGGCGGACCAGCAAAACATCGTGGCTGTGCAGTTCGATGGGCTGACGATCGGCAAGGCTGATTGCCTTGCCCGTCCACAGATTTTTGCCGCTCTGGGTTCCATGCAAGCCGAGCTTGGCGAGATTGAGATGGAATGGATGGGTTGAAAGACGATCGTCTCCAGTGTTGAACAGTGCCAGAGCCAGCGCTCCGCCGGCAAGGGGGCGCGTCCACACCTCCATCTCGCCTTCCGTGTAAATGCGCGACCCTTGCTTGCCGAGCGGGTCCTGATCGATGGCGATCACGTCGCGGTTGGTGAGGATTGCCTTGATCTTCGGCTTCATGTTGGAAAGGTCGTTGCCGGCCAACAGCGGCGCTGCCAGCATGGCCCACAGCGAGAACTGCAGCCGATTCTCTTCCAGCGTAAGATCGCCGTTCCCAACTTCCAGAATGTCCGGATCGTTCCAGTGTCCGGGGCCGGAATACTGTTCAAGACCCGCCTGGTCAAAGCCGAGAAGGTGGATGCGGTCCCATGTGGCTGCGCTGTCGCCGGTGGTGCGCCACAGATTTGCGCCGACAGAGGGACCCCACTCCCAAACAGCATCCGATCCGTATTGGCACAGCGAGTAAACGATGGGGCGGCCAGTGGCGCGAAGCGCCCTCCCCATCTTGGCGTACGCGGCCTGCATCAGGCGCGCCTGCTCGGCCTTGTCATTGGGAGCCTGTCTGCGCATCACGTCGGTTTCAAAGCTGCACAGGTCGTACTTCAGGTAGTCGATGCCCCACGAGGCGTAGAGTTGGGCGTCCTGCTCCTCATGGCCCAGCGAGCCCGCAAAACCACCGCACGTTTTGGATCCTGGCGAGGAGTATATTCCGATCTTGAGGCCCTTGGAGTGGACGTAGTCGGCCAGCGCTTTCATGTCGGGGAATTTGGAGTTGGTGTGGAGTGTGCCGTTGGCGTCGCGATCGCCTTCCCAAGTGTCATCAATGTTGACATAGATGTAACCGGCGTCTTTCATCCCGGTGGCGACTAGCTGGTCCGCAGTCTGGCGGACGATTTTGTCGTCAACTTTATGGCCAAAGTAATTCCAACTATTCCATCCCATGGGCGGGGTTCGGGCCAAGTCCTGGGCCCGTGCGCTCGGAATCGAAATGAGCAACAGCAAAGCGAACGCAGCGAAGTGCAGAGAATGCTTGAGAGGAGAGGAGCGGGTGTTTTCCGGGTGCGGGACGATCTCAGGGTAAGAACTCATCGGTATTTCCTCTCCTGTGTGGGAAGATTCTTCGCGCCGACCAAGAAGAAATGTGGATAATAGATTTGAATAGCGCATTAACTGCCCGTATTGTAGTCTGGAAGACCAGAATGCGGCAACCGTGCTCGTGGCCGTTTCACGTTCCTCGCGTAGGCGGTCGAGCATTCGTCGAGAAGGAAGCAGACGCCTCATGGCTATTTCGAAAGAGCTCTCGAAGGTTATTGAAATCCCGGTTCCGGCCTATTCTCAGGCGCCCGCTCGGGGCGGGCTGAACAGGGTCGCCTCGATCGATATCTTTCGCGGTTTGACCATGGTGGTGATGGTCTTTGTGAATCAACTCGCGGAGATGAAGGGGCAGCCGTGGTGGACATTGCACATGCCGGGTACCGTGAATGGAATGACCTATGTCGACATGGTTTTTCCGTTCTTCCTCTTCATTGTCGGGATGTCGATTCCCTTGGCTATTCGCCATCGAATCTCCAAGGGCGATTCCGAGTTGGACATTTGGAGGCATGTTGGGTTCCGCTCCCTGGGGCTCATTCTTCTGGGCCTGATTCTGGCTAATAGCGAGAAACTCGACTCGAATGCGACCGGGATTATTGGACGACTCTGGACGTTGCTGGCGCTGTCAGGAGCGATCCTGTTCTGGAATGGCTATCCGAGATCTTCTCGGCACAAGATGCTGTTCAAGTCGATGAAGTTCTTCGGGGCGATTTTGATGGCAGCCATGCTCATCGCCTTCAGAAGGGCATCCAACGCCGGGCACATAGCATGGCTGGATTTCTCCTATTGGGAGATCCTGGGAATGATAGGTTGGACGTATCTGGGGGCATCCATTCTCTACCTTCCAACCCGGCGCTGGCGCTGGTCGGCGCTGACCTGGTTCATCGCTCTGTCCGCTCTGAATGTCTTCTGCGCGGCTCACTGGATCACCTTCGCATACCGGGCGCCATTCTATCTCTGGCCCATAAAATCGGGCGCCGGCGCTTCCCTCGTCATGGCCGGCATCGTAACCTCGACACTCTTCCTCACGGATGCCTTTGCGGGCGATCGTAGAACCAAGACTGTGTGGGCTCTGATCTTCGCGGCGTCGCTGTTTGTTGCGGCGGGATTGCTGACGCCTCTGGGAATTTCCAAACTTAGGGCCACTCCCTCATATTGCCTCATTTGCGTCGCGGCGGCCATCCTCGCATTCCTTGTTCTCTATTGGATATGCGACGTGTGCAATCGAGTGCGCTGGGCTGGTTTCTCCAGGCCTGCGGGCTCCAATACCCTTCTAACGTACCTTCTACCAAGCGTGTCCTACGCAGTATTCGGAAGGGCCGTGCTTGTGGAACGATGGGACTACGGTTGGTTCGGCGCTCTCCAGGCGGCTCTCTTCACGGCGGTCATCTTGACGTTCTCCGCCATCCTGTCGCGGCTCCGGGTTCGCATTCAGCTGTGAATCGCCTTTTGGTGCGGTTTGTGCGCAGGAATCGGTTGAAGTGGGCGGCAATGCGCATAATTTGAGGTTGCAACAAACAGCTTGACACTGAAGCAGGCGTCAAGCATAATGGGCGAGTCATTCACAATACGGACATTGTAACCAGAATGCGGATTATTCTCAATGCGGATCAAGATCAAGGAGTGGATAACGCTTCTGGACCCGTGCAACGCATCTTCTACGGCTGGTGGATTGTGGTGGCTGCGTTTTTGAACCTGTTTTTTTCTGTGGGCTTTATCTATTACGGGTTTCCTGTCTTTTACCCTGCCTTCGTTTCCGCTCTGGGATTCACAAGGGCCCAGGTAGGGCAGGGGTTTCTATTGGGATTCCTGGTGGTCGGGCTGCCGTTCGGACTATTGGCTGGCGTGCTGATCGATTGGATCGGCGCCCGTTGGGTCATTCTCTCAGGGGTTGGATTCATCGGGATTCCTCTCGTCCTCATGGGCTTCATGACCCACTTGTGGCAGTATGAAGTTCTCTGCATGGTAGAAGTTCTGGGGTATGTCCTTGCGGGTCCAATTGCCAATCAGGTTTTGATTACGCAGTGGTTTCGCGCGCGACGCGGACGGGCCATGGGGTATGCCTATCTGGGACTGGGGTTCGGCGGAGTAGTCTCACCTGCGCTGGCCAATTTCCTGATACGCATATGCGGATGGCGTCATGCTCTTGAAGTTATGGGCCTGGTTATTTTGATCGTATTGTTCCCTGTGGGGTTGTGGATCACTCGATCGAGCCCGGGGGAGATGGGGTTGCTTCCCGACGGAGCAGCTGGAGGCCTTCCGGACATTTCGAATGCCGATCCCTCACTGGCATCGAAGAGCGTATCCCGCGCTCTGCGCACCGCGAACTTCTGGCTGATTCTGATTGGGTCAACTCTCGTGATCGGCGCTATTAATGCGGTGATCCAGCACTACATTCTATTCATGAAAGACCAGGGGTACAGCACGTCCTCGGCATCCAGTTTCTTATCTGCGCTGCTGGCGGCAAGCCTGGGCGGCAGAATTGTGGTCGGCTATATGGCGGACCGCTTTACAAAAAAGAATACGATGGCGGCATTCTACCTGTTAGTCGGAGTTAGTATCCCATTGCTATTCTTTGCTCATCATCCGGCTGCCGCGTGGGCCTTTGCGGTAGCATTTGGCTTTGCCCTCGGCGCCGATTATATGTTGATTCCGCTAGTAACCGCCGAGAGTTTTGGAATTGGATCGCTGGCGAAGTTACTCGCACTTATCATCATGGGTTACTCCGTAGGGCAGTGGATAGCTCCGTGGGCCGCGGGCAGGTTATTTGATAGTTACCACAATTACGATGTGGCGTGGATAGTTATGGCTTCCGCGGCGGTGCTCGGCGCTACGGCTATCTATTTGGTGTCGCTTCGACATGGCAATGGGCCGCTTGCTACGGAAAGCAAAGCTCTCGGATAGTAGAAAATGCTTGTAAGTGGCGTTTGTCGTTTCTGGAAGTGTTATGGAAGATGCCGCAAAGGTGGATAAGTTGGGTATTAGCTACGCCTGGATGGCGGGAATCGAGAATAGAAGTGGAACTGTCGCCTGGACAAATGTCAATTCGAGACGTGGAAGGGCTTGAAGAGAATCTCAGCGAGCCGAACGAGGCGACCATCCGCGCGATGGGCGAGCTCAAGGGCGACCTAGTGGTCCTGGGCGTGGGGGGGAAGATGGGCCCGACCCTGGCCCGCATGGCGAAGATGGCATCTGACCTTGCCGGTGTAAGCAGGCGCGTAATCGGGGTCTCACGGTTCTCCGCTTTGTCCCCATTGAAGGAGCGGTTGCATTCCTGGGGAATTGAGACGCATCGCTGCGATCTACTGGATCGGGAGTCGTACGCGCAGTTACCAGAGGCAGCGAACATAATTTTCATGGCGGGCATGAAGTTCGGCTCTACCAGCCAGGAGTCGCTCACCTGGGCGATGAATGCTTTTGTGCCTGCACTTGTCAGCGATCGATACCGCAAGAGCCGCATCGCTGTGTTCTCAACAGGGAATGTCTACGGTCTTTCGCCTGTAAGTCGCGGCGGGTCGCTTGAGAGCGATGCACCCCATCCCCAAGGGGAATATGCAATGAGCTGCCTGGGGCGGGAGCGGATATTTGAACACTTCAGCCGCACTTATCGGACGGAGATGGCGGTACTTCGATTGAATTATGCAGTCGAACTCCGCTACGGGGTATTGCTGGATATTGCCCAGAAGGTATTTTCGGAGCGAGTTATTCCTCTTGAGATGGGGCACTTGAATGCCATTTGGCAGACGGACGCGGCAGCCATGAGTTTGCAGTCGCTAAGCTATGCTTCGACACCTCCATTCGCGATCAATATCGCGGGCCCCGAGATTTTGTCTGTACGCTGGATTGCCCAACAGTTCGCCGATCGCTTCAAGAAAACGGCGCGCTTTGAGGGGGCGGAGTCCGCGGATGCTCTGTTGAGCAACGCGCGAAAGGCGTTTGAGCTTTTTGGCAAACCCCAGTCCGGCATAGCGCAGATGGTGTCCTGGATTGCAGATTGGGTGGAGCGGAGAGGCGAGACGTTGGACAAGCCTACGCATTTTGAAAACCGTGCCGGGGACTTTTAGTAAAGGACAAGATGATTCAGCAGCTCGACTCGAGGATTCGTGAGGTGCTTGGCGAGGGGTTGGTGATTCCAGCACATCCGCTGGCCCTCACTGCGGAACGACGATTGGACGAGAGACGGCAACGGGCTCTCTCGCGCTACTATGTGGCGGCGGGGGCGGGCGGCTTAGCTGTCGGCGTTCACACAACACAATTTGCCATTCGAGATCCGCGCATCGGTCTTTATAGGCCGGTGCTGGAGTTGGCGGCTGAAGAGATGGACCGGGCGGACCTGTCTCGTGCGATACCCATGGTTCGCATTGGAGGAATCTGTGGGGACACGCAGCAGGCTCTGCGAGAGGCGCAGTTGCTCGCCGATCTTGGTTTTCACGCCGGGTTACTCACATTGAGTGCGTCGACATTTGCCGACGATGCGGCATTGATTCGCCATTGCCGGACCATCGCCGAGGTTCTTCCGATCATAGGTTTCTACATGCAGCAGTCGGTTGGCGGGTGCGTGCTTTCTTCGCGATTCTGGCATGAATTTGTGGAGATCGAAAATGTTGCGGCCATCAAGATCGCGCCCTTCGATCGTTACCAGACGCTGGATGTGATGCGCGCGGTTTGTACATCCAAGCGGGCCATCCCCGTGTATACAGGCAACGACGACAACATCGTTATGGATCTTCTTACTCCTTATGTCTTTTCAGTCGATGGCGAGCTGAGAGAAATCCGCATGAAGGGCGGGCTGCTTGGCCACTGGGCGGTATGGACGCGAGCTGCGGTCGAGCTGCTTCGCGACTGCAAGAAGGCGACCACGGGCACGGAATGTGTCCCGAAAAAGTTGCTGCGAAGAAATGTTGAAGTCACCGATGCGAATGCGGCTTTCTTTGACGCGGCGAATCACTTCGCCGGTTGCATCGCCGGCCTCAACGAAGTGCTGCGAAGGCAGGGATTGTTGGAAGGAATCTGGTGCCTCGACCACGGCGAGAATCTCAGCCCGGGGCAGAAGGACGAGATCGACCGCGTGTATGCGGCCTATCCACACTTGAACGACGATGAGTTTGTTCGTCAAGGTTTGGATGAGTGGCTCACGCAGTAATTTGGCTTCGGGTATCTTAAGAGGAATCGCCGAAAGCTGAGCGTTCATGCGTCGTCAGGACTATTCTCAATTCAAGATTGGAGTTATCTGCCTTGATGAGTGGATCGAACTCACTCGATCGTCGAGCCTTCTTACAGGTTGCGGGAGCGGCCTGTATCTCGAATGCAATTCTCCCCGCTACGGCTGAGTCGAAGGCGAATGCTTCTGGTTCGTGCTCTTCTCCGTTTCGTCTTGGCGTGGTGGTATGGATTGCGGAAAGAGAATCGACGGAGGCCGCAATTCATGGCGTCAACGATCTTGGTTTCCGAACATGCCAGATTGGCTTCGAGCACCTCACAGCGGAGGTAGCGGGGCCGCTGAAGAGCGCGCTGGCAAAGTACGGCGTTGAAGCCACGGCATTCTCCGAGCATGGACCGGGCGCGAGGGTGTTTGACTTTTATCGAGGACCGGAGACGATTGGAATCGTTCCAGCGGCCACTCGCGAAGCCCGTATCGACAATCTGAAGCTGGCGGCCGACGTTGCTGCCGAATGCGGCATCCCCGCTATTCATACCCATTGCGGCTTCATTCCAGAGAATCCCAACGATCGGCTCTACGCGGAATCGGTAACTGCAGTTGGGAAGATTGCTCGTCATGCAAAGGAGCGCGGCATTTCGTTTCTCTGCGAGACCGGCGAGGAAACGCCAATCACTTTGCTGCGCATGATTCAAGATGTGGGCATGGATAACGTGTTCGTCAATCTGGATGTGGCTAACTTGATTCTCTATGGGAAGGGCAACCCGGTGGACGCGATGGATGTTATCGGGCACCTAGTGCGCGGCATTCATGCCAAGGATGGGTTGTTTCCCACCGACCCAAAGAGTCTTGGCAGAGAAGTGAGCATTGGCCAAGGCAAGGTCGATTTTCCTGCGGTATTCAAGAAGCTGGCGCACGTGAACTATCAGGGACCGATAACCATCGAGCGCGAGACACGAGGGGCGGAGCAAAGAGCCGACATTCTGCGGTCGAAGGTCTATCTCGAAAGTCTGATACGAAAAGCCTGTCATGTAGATTAATGCAACCGCTGTAAGTGAAGAGGAGCTCAGATGAATCGCAGGCATTTGCTTCAAGGACTATCAATGAGTTTGTTGTCGGGAAAACTGTTGCACGCGTCGCCGGCATACGCATTGGGGCCTGCGGAACGTCGGCGGGATGGGGACGGACGCGATGCATTGGATGCGAGGGGCATCGACGAAGTAGCGTCCGCGACTAAGCATACATTCATTTTCGGAAACTCCGATCGTGACATCGAAGAATTCAAAAAGTTCGCGCAGGTGGCGAGCAGGCTGAAACCTTATGGGGATGTGCAAATTCACATTGGCGAGCTTGCGGACAAAAGTTGGTATGAAATGCCCGCTGGAAACAGCCCATGGCACGAGTATGCCAATGAGGGCTCTTGTCTGGCCAAGTTCTTCCCGCACCCTAAGATCGCGCCTTTCATCCCGGCTGACTGGGTTGCCAAGAATCGTGAACTGATGTTCCAAAAGGCTGCTGTACTTCGGGAGTTAGGGCTGAATGCCGTTTTTTCCGGGGATGAGACACACTTTATTCCGGCAGCGTTTTTCGAGCAGTACCCTCACTTGCGCGGACCGCGGGTCGACCATCCTCGTCGCAGCACGCGGCAGGAATTCTCATGGTGTGTCGACCTGGAAGAAACGCGGGAGATGATCGAGTGGATGGCTGCGGAACTCAAGCGCCATGTTCCGGAAATCAAAACAATGGGCAGTTATAACAATGACTCGGGAGGCGGTCTGTGCTGGGCCGGCGCTCTCTATAGCGGACCGAACGGGCCAAGTCATTGCGCGCACCGCAGTGCGGGTCCTCGCGTGCGCGATTACATGGAGGCAATTCACCGTGGAGCGATAAAAGGAGGGGGAGATGTACTCATTCAGGTGAGCGGCTATTTCTGCCAAAACGAGGGTGAGCTCATTCTGCAGATGCTGCCGCCGAATACTTCTCTTGAAGACGGGCACAATCCAGCATCCATTGGAATTGGAACGCTCCTGAACGAAACTTACCCGGTCAAGAGCTTGATTGATCCGGTGGCGATTCTAACTACCCTGGAGCAACTGACTAACCCGGCGGTGAAGGTGGTGGGTTTCGGCACGAGCGAATGGTATGACCGCGCCAATGACTCATTGCCGACGGTTGAGAAGCTCGTTGAAATTCAGCAGGACTGCCTTGCTGAGCCGACGCACGGATTTGTCTCACGATTCGCCAAGTTACAGAAACTTGCTACTGACTGGGGCGGCAAGCAGAATGCAGACGCACTGGTTGAAGCATTCTGTGCCATGAACGAAGCGTTCCTCTTGAAGAATGCGGTAGCTTCGCAATTCAGTAATTTCTACGTTTATGTTTCCACGCGATACATTACTCGCCCTCTTTTATTCAAGCCGGATGTGCTAACTCCCGAAGAAGAGTCCCATTTCCTGCCGTATGTCTTCAACGTTTCTCCATCGGAGGCCCGCAACGACTACGCGGATATGCATGGAGGGCGCATAACCGGGCCGGCTTCATGGGACAATGGAGGGCTGCAATCCGCGATTGGCAAGGCTTTGCACGCTGCGCAGATTCTGGAGGGCATTCGAAATGCGCCGTCGCAGAAATGGTTAGGCCAATCGGCGCTGTCGCTGCGGATGTGGGCAAGCGGAGTACGATCGATGAACAATTTTTACTTTGCGCAATTGATCCGCGACCGGAGTGCGGAGGCCGTGGCAAAGGGTCCGCGGACTCCGTCGAAGGAGTCAACATGGACCGGCGACAGCGATTACCTGGCATGGAACAGTATTCAGCGAGACGAGTTCGACAACACCAATGAATTGATTGCCCTTCTGCAAAATGGCGGCATGGAGTTAGTTGCCCATTCGCAGAGTAAGAAGTATGAAGATACGTTTCTTCTGGGCCCGGACCTTATCGATGCTCTCCGCGAGAAGGCCCGTCTCATGGAGCGTGAATGGCTGGATGTGGGACAATATCTGACCTCGCCGTTGAAGTGACCTGGGAAGGAAGAACACGAGAGAACATCGGCAACAGTTATGCGAGTCATCGTTCTGTGTACGTTTGCGAATGAGGGAAGGGCTCTGACAATGGGCAACCAGCAAGACCTAAGGGAAATCGTACGCGACTTTCAAATCTCTGGAGACTTTGTCGGTGGCGCGTCCTACGGAAATGGGCACATCAACGACACGTACTGCGTCACGTTTCATCAGGCGAACGTGCCGGTGCGATTTATTCTTCAGCGTATCAATCACAACATCTTCAAGAATCCTGTTGCTCTCATGGAAAACATTCAGCGTGTGACTTCACATCTTGCGGCCCAAGTGCGGGGAGAGGCGGACTACGCCCGACGCGTTCTTACACTAATTCCGGCGGTTGATGGACGAGCGTGCCATGTGGACGGCGGCGGAGATTATTGGCGCGCCTATCGCTTCATTGAAGGTTCTCGCACTTATGAGGCGGTAGAATCCTCGGCGCAAGCCTACCAGGCGGCCAAGGCGTTTGGAAGCTTTCAGAAGCTGCTGGTCGATCTTCCCGCTCCCAGATTGCACGATACGATCCCGGACTTTCACCACACGCCGAAACGGCTGACGGCATTGCAATGGGCAATCTCCGCGGATGCGGTCGGACGCGCGACGTGGGCAGGAGCTGAGATCGAATTCGCGCTCGCGCATGAATCCATTACCGGCATTCTGCTGAATGCGAATCTGCCCGAGCGCGTTACACACAACGATACAAAGCTCAACAACGTTATGATGGACGACTCGACGGGTGAAGGTATCTGCGTGATAGATCTCGATACGGTGATGCCTGGACTTGTCGCGTATGACTTCGGAGACATGGTGCGCACTACCACGAGCTCAGCGAACGAAGATGAGCAGGACCTGTCCAAGGTGGCGATGCAGTTTCCCATGTTTGAGGCGCTGGTGCGGGGGTATCTTGCTTCGGCCGGCGGATTCCTGACGAAGGCCGAGAGGGAATATCTTGCATTCTCGGGAAAGTTAATTACGTTTGAAATAGGAATTCGCTTTCTCACAGACTATTTGTCGGGCGACATGTATTTCAAGGTCGCCCGTGAAGGACACAACCTGGATCGGTGCAGGACGCAGTTCAAACTCGTAGCGTCGATTGAAGAACAGGAAGAGCGGATGAATAGGCTGGTCGAGTCGATCGCGTATTGACGCGCGGCTTATTTTCTCTGCCGATAGAAGACGAGAGTTGAACTGGGCGCCTCCGGCAATTGAATTTGCAGTTGATCTAACTCGCTGCCTTTCATTTGCCGAACGGAAGAATGCTCGTAGGTGGTCCGGATTTCGACATCGTAAGTTGCCGCTTTATCCAGGTACTGAGGACGCAGTTCCATCAACAAGAAAGGGCTCTTGGGGCGGCGCAGAACCATCACCAAGCCGTCCTTCGTCTCCGGCCGGTCCCATTGCCAGGCGGTCCAGGCCTCTGCGTCGCGACTATAGGGCAGCAGAGGATAGAAGTCGCCAAACAGGTAGGGCTGCACCTCGTTATACTCGGCCAGCGCCTGCTTGAACCAGGCCACCCATTCATCGTTGTTCACGTCGGTGGCGCCGGGGCCGACACCATAGCCGAGGCTATAGCCGAGACGCATGAGATATAAACTCTCTGGCGTGGAATAGGGGCCAGGATGCGACCATGGAACGCTATGCCCTTCGAATGCCATTGAGTAAGTCTCGAATCCCATATTCTCGGGAACCCAGTAGGCTAGCGCCTGCATCTGTGCCTGCTCTGCGAGGGTATCAATGAATCCATAATCGGTTCGCCACACGGAGAAGCTGCGCGACATCATCTCGATATCCAAACGGCGGCCGCCGCTGGCACAGTTATCGATGCGCAGCCCCGGATGCGTTGCAAGCAAATCATCCCACATCTTATAGAGTCCCTCGATGTGGCCGATCTCTGTCATGCCGATACGATCGGGTTTGTCCGCTGCTTGCCAGAATGTCTCCGGACGGGCGTTGAAATCCTGGCGATACCAAGTCATTCCGAAATCTGTGATGAACTTGGAGACCATGTCTGTAAGACCCTGGCGCGCAGCGGGATCTCCAAGGTTCGCCATAAGGCTCGGATGAGTCGTCCATTGATCTGTTGGCCTATCCAGAAACCAGCCAGGATGGTCCTTAGCAATCTTCATGCTGGGCATGGTTGTCTCAGGCTCGATCCAGAGCGAGAAGCCGATGTCGGCTGCCTTCAAAGCATCGCCGAGCGGCTTGATGCCGTGGGGAAAATAGAGCGGGCTGGGAAACCAGTCGCCGCGATTCTTCCACCAGGGATTGGTTGGGTCCATCTCCGCGCCAACGGAGTCTCCGTACCAGCCAGCGTCCACGGCATAAACATCCACTGGAATTCCATGGTCATGGACCCACTGGATGTAGGCAAGTTTGTCGGCGATGGGCTCCGATCCCCAACCTCCAAACAGGACCGGCCCGCGCATCGGCTTGCCGTTCTCCAGCGGCGTGTAATGCGCAAATAAAAGTCGCCTCCACAAATTCTGCGATTGCTGCCAATCGCCCCCGGTCCAATTCATAAGCACTATGCGGGGTGTGCGAATCTCCTCGCCGGGATGCAGCAGCAGATGTGTCTTCTTCATGCCACTGGCGATCGAGATCGTCTTGCCGTCCTTGTCGTACGAGAAATCGGCCTTCCAATTTCCTGTCCAGCCGATGGCTGCGATGAGTCCATGATCGCCGGTCTGAAGATTGAAGAAGGGAAGTGTCATGCCGCTGGAAGAGCGTCCCCACTCCGGCTCGTAATGCTGCTCGTTGCCCGGCTCCAACTGCTCCGTCATGGGCGTGAAGTCGTCAGCGCGCGCATCGCTGCCCTTGGCATGGTGAATAAAGAAGTTTCCCGGCGAAGCAGGAATAACGGAATGGAGCGGCAGGATATCTTCGAGGATCGGCGTGTCGGACGGGCCATCGTTGCGTATATGAAGAACCCAATCGACGACGTTGGGAAACTCGGTGTACTGCTTGACTTCGGCAATGACCTTGAGATGAGTTTGAGGGTCAGTGTAGGAGTAGAGGTGAACCTGGGCATTGGTTGCCGGCGCAGTATCGATTGCGGTCTGCCAGGTCTTCAGCAATTCCGCGGAGTCTTTGCCGCAATACTTGAAGGAGAATGGAACGTGGTCGGGTTTCCAGAGGCCGGGCGAAGCAAGATCGTTCGCCAGCGTCTGCCCCAGGGCGCACACGGAACTGCCGGCAAGTAAGAAGAGAGCTAAACCGAATCTCATCGAATGTCCTTATCAGATAACTTGCGCAACCGCTTTGAAGTAAGAATCCCGCGAGCCTTCAGGGAGTGAAGACTCGCGGGAGTCAAGAAAAACTACATGTGCCGCACCTGAGGAGCTACTTGGTTGTTACATCGATGTAGGAGTACACAGTTGTTGTACCGTCGGTTGCGGTTACGTTCACAGTGTAAGTCTGCGCTACGTGCGATGAGCCGCCGCACCCGATCAAGCCTGCTGCACTGGCGATGCCGGCAGAGAGCAGCAGGAGCATTGCAATTCTGCGAAGGTGCTTGTTGCGGCGCATCCGGAAGATGCCGACGAGGCCAGGTATCCACAACAGCATTGCCGCGTAGATAAGCGAGGGCGAGCCCTTCGACGGAGAGCTGGGCTGAACCAGGCTCGCATTGGCTCCGGCCACTACGGAGAGTGCTGCAGTTTGTGTTGAAGCCGGGCCGGAGGTAAAGGTTAAGGTGGATGGCGACAGGCTGCAAGTGATCGCCGGAGATGAAGTCGTGCAGGAGAGGCTGATTGTTCCTGCGTATCCGGTGGTGGCGCTGGCCGTTAGCTGTGCAGTTCCCGTAGCGCCGCTGGCGATGGCGATGCTGCCGGTGGTCGCGGACAGAGTAAAGCTCGGCGGCGGATTGACCGCGAGCGAAACCGCTGTCGAGGTGGATGTAAGGAAGTTGGCATCGCCGCTGTATTGCGCGGTCACGGAGTAGGAGCCGGCAGTGAGCGTGGATGTAGTGAAGGTTGCAATTCCCGTAGCGGCGGTTACCGTTCCGGTGCCGAGAGTTGTGGTTCCATTCGAGAAGGTAACCGAGCCTGTTGGACTCACTCCGTTGGGCGCGCCCACCACAGTAGCAGTGAATGTAATGGACTGGCCAGCGGTGGCCGGGTTGGGTGCGATAGCGAGTTGAGTTGTTGTTGCAACAGGTCCCGGCGTGTTCACAATCTCCGTGACCGAACTGGAAGTGGATGTCAGGAAGTTTGCGTCTCCACTATACTGCGCGGTCACTGTGTAAGAGCCGGCAGGGAGAGACGAGGTTGTGAACGTTGCAACGCCGGTGCTGCTGTTGACTGTTCCCGAACCAAGAGTTGCCGAGCCGTTCAGGACCAGGAAAGTGACTGCGCCGGTTGGGTCAACTCCGTTCGTGCCGCCCGATACGGTTGCAGTCAGCGTAACCTGCTGGCCGACTGTAGTGGGGTTGGGCGCGATGGTGAGTGTAGTTGTGGTCGCAGCTTGATTGACCACTTCGGTGACCGATGTCGAACTCGATGCGGCAAACGTATTGTCCCCGCTGTATTGCGCGGTCAATGTGGATGAACCGACAGCAAGCGAAGACGTGGTGTAAGTGGCAACGCCAGTCGTGGTGTCGACCGAGCCGGTGCCAAGGGACGTCGAATCGTCCATGAAGGTTACGGTTCCGGTGGGGTTCACTCCGTTCGAACCGCCGCCGACCGTCGCGGTGAGCGTTACAGTTTCTCCGATGGTTGCTGGATTGGGCGAGACGGCAAGCTGGGTTGTGGTGGTGGTCGGGTGGAATCCGCCATTGGCTTCAACCGCGCCGATGGATGGCGGGTTGGGGCGAAGATTCCCATAGAAGTCGGTGGTGAGCCCAGCAATGGCGACGCCAGCGCCATTCGCGGGACTACTGGACGATGGAGCAAAGTTGAAGTTATCCAGATCCGTTTCATCGGAGATGGATGTAGTCATGGAGTTAGCCGGTTCATTCACGAACAGCGGGTCTTGCGTGTCGCAGGTTTCCGATGTGCCAAAGTTGGGTCCGAGACGCGTGTTCCAGGAAAGCGGGCACCAGTTCAAGGGCCCATAAGTGCTATCGGGAGTACCAGCGTATCCAGGGTCGACGGTGCGGATGTTGTAGTAGATGTTATTGCTGCGGGTCTTCCATCCATCCTCGAGCGGCATGAAGTAAAGACCTGTCACCGGATCGGGCGAGTAAGGTGGATTTACTGGAATTCCCCAATTCCATTCGTTGCCGTCATTGCCCATATAGAACAACGCTGGAATCTTTCCGCCGTCGTTATTCACGTTGTTTGGGTTCAGCGTGTCCAGGTAATTCATCACCAGGTTGTTCTGGAAAACCGCGTTGGCACTGGCGCAAGAATCCCATCCGCCCTCGCATGCAATGGTGACGGGTGTGTCGGTGCCGGTCACAGACACGATGGTATTGTTCTGGAAGTAATACGTTCCATTGTCAGTGAAGTGCGTGGCAAGGTTTGCACCTGCACGGCAGAGACCGTAGTTAATTCCCGGAGGTCCGCCGCCGGGAGTGAGCGCGCTCGCCGGTTCATCGCCGATAAGGTCGCCGAGGCGGTAGCAATTTCCAAGTGCAATGTTATTCCGGAAGACGATGTTATCGCCTGACCCGATCTTGAATTCCTGACCTTCATTTGTCTGGGCGAATGAATTCGTGATGCTGAGGGTCTGCATACCCGAGTGCAGCAGATCCAGACCATCCTGGAAGTTGTATTGGAAGGTGTCGTGATCGAAATACCAGTTACCGGTGGTGCTGGCGGTGCCGAAGCCATCTCCATAGCCGCCGGTGTTCTGATCGCGGCATTCAATGAACGGATAGTTGTGTACCACGGGATACTCTTCGATGCAGCCCGTCCACTCGATAATCGAGTTGTTCATCGTGAATCCGCCGGCTACGGAAATGTTGCCGGAATTCCAGGTGTTGTCGTCCATCTCGATTCCGGCGCTTGGTGCGCCGCGAACATGCAGGTAGTTCGCCACCACACCTACGCCGGTTGGCCCGTAGATTCCGTTGCCGCTGGTGCCGTGGATAAAGATGTCCGTGTAAGTGTCGTCGCTGCTCAGAGCGCTTTCAAGTATTCCGTTGTTGCCGGAGTTGGAAGTCGCGGTACACGCATTCGTATAGCCGCCGGAACAGGCACCTTTGCCAATGATCTCGAAGCAGGCAACGTCGACAAACTGCGAGTCGGTTACATTGATGGCGCCGTTCGCTCCGTAAGAAGCAACGAGGGTTGTCTTGGCGGAATCGCTGTGGCAACTCGCCCAGTTGGAACCAAGAATTCTAGTGTGCTGCGACGCCGAGCCCGAGGGAATGCTCGGCATGTAGCAGCCATAAGCGCTGCCCTGGCAGTTTGTCGGCATCCATGTTGTGCCGCCGGGCTGATCGAGGCCGGTGTTATAGCCGCCAGCCAACGGCGCGACGATTACCGTATCGCCGCCTTGGATGACCCATTGCAATTGCTGATAGGTAACTCCATCGGCCCACAGATCGCGGATATTGCCGACGGCACAAGGCAAGTTTGTCTGCGTGCCCGTTCCGCCCGCTGCCGCATAGGTTGCATTCACCTGGCCGTTGCATTGGCCATTAGGATTGTTTGCAGAATAAAGCGTGCCGCCGCCCGGCAGAACATACCATGTCTGATTGCTCGTTCCGCCCGGAACCACGTTGAGTGTGATCACATTGCCCGGCGCTACCCATCCAGGCATATTGCTGGTGCCGAAAACCGCATTGCCAATCTGTCCGCATGTGATTGTGACCTGACCGGGCGCGATGCCAGTTACCTGGCCATGACGGTCTACGGTCGCAATGGAGTTAGCCGAACTGCTCCAATTGCACGATCCCTGGAATGGCGATCCGGTGCTACTTACATGCGGACTGTTAATCTCCAATCCGGACCCGATGGTTATAGTTGAGCCCACTGCAACATTCAACGGGAACAACCCGCCCTTCTGCGTATCTGCGAAGAAGTTAAGGTCCGGTGTCGGATACTGATACCACGTATCGCCTGCATGCTGTCCGAACACGCTCCCCTTATCCGTCATGCCGCCCGCGGATGCGAGTACGTAGTAGTTCCAATAGCCGCCGGCGCCGGGATCGCCAACTGCGGTCGCGAGTCCGGCATTGCTGACGGTGAGAGCGCCGCCATAGCCGGCGTTTGTGTTTACGTCGCTAATTGACGACGTGCTCCACGTAGCGCCACCGATGGACGAGCAGTTATCCGTGGACTTATCGTTGTACGTGCATAGAACCGTGAATTGCTGCGTGGAGCCAGTTTGCAGGGACGCGGCTCGCGGAGAGACCGCGATCGAACTGAGCGTCTTCGTTCCCGCGGTGTAGGTGGCCGTGGCGACGGAGCTGGCGGTCAAGCCGGATGCAGCGGCGATCGCCTCAAGAGTCTCGGGCGGCGTGACTGTAATCGCGGAGGAATAGACGGAGGAACTGGTGGTCGGCGTATTGCCGTTGGTCGTGTAATAGATGGTCGCCGAGGGAGTTAGCGTACTGATCACTACCGATTGCGCGGAGGAGTAGATTCCGCCCAATGGATTGAAGGTCGGAGTGGCAACCACGTAGGTGTAGGTGGCCGATGCGGTAGCGCTTGGGAGATACCCGCTGGCTGTTGCCATTGCTTCCAGCGTTTCCCCGTTGGTGACTGCGATAGGAGTTGAATATGCGGCCGATCCAGTGGTTGGGGCGGTCCCGTTGGTCGTGTAATAAATGATCGCCGACGGTGTTGTGGTACCGATGGAGACTGTCTGCAACGATGGGTAAGTTCCGGTCGGGGAACTGAAGGTTGGAGTGGCCGCGGTGGGAAGGGTGATCGCGTAGGGCGCCACCGCTACCGCACTGGTGGTAAAACCGGTGGCCGTGGCAATCGCTGAAATTGTCTCCGAGGTCGAAACGGCGATAGCGGTAGTGTATTGCTGCGTTGTTCCTGTAATTGGAAACGTGGGCGTTGTCCCGTCGGTGGTGTAATAAATCGCCGCGCCTGGAGTTGTGGAGCTGATCGTTACTTGTTGCGGCGAGGTGTAGGTCCCGGCTGCCGGGCTGAAGGTGGGAGTGGCAGCGGGATTGGATGCACTGGTGTTGCATGTGGGAATACAGTCGGCCTGGAATGCGCCAAGTTCATAGGTGGGCAAGCCCGCATAGCTCTGATTGATAAACATGCCCGGGCTTCCACTTGAAAACGTCGAATCAATGGCGGAATCGGTGGTGCCGGTAGTTACATCGGTGCACGTAATCGTGGATCCGTGGGCACTGATTTGGAAAGTGTCTCCGGCATTTGCCGCTTGCAAACCCAGGCCGCCAATATACGGACAATGCTGGTAGTGAATTAGAACGGAACCGCCAGGAATGCCGTTCGTCTGGCTGACCGAGCTTCCACCCTTGAGAATGTATATCTGTCCATTAGCGCCGTTGGGAAAGTAGCAATAGCCGTTCCCGTTTGTGTCGGTGCGAACGCATGGCCCGTAGGGATCGTTGTCGCCACTTTTCCCGCCATGCACGACAACCTGGGCGTACTGATCGTTATTAAAGGTCTCACCCGTATAGGACGCCATTCCTATCGTGTTTTGGGACAGCGTCGCCAGCCCGCCGGCCTGAACGATCGTGCTGGAGTAGTCAGTTGGATCGTTTTGATTGTTTGTCCAGTTGGACGACAACGCGACCGGGCTGGTCGAACTACCGCCGCTGAATGAGTCGGTCGCAGGATACGTTTGTGCCAGGCATGGCATTGCCACCAGCGACAATGACGCCAAGATAATTCTTGCAAGTTGCTTGCCCATCGGCCACTCCTCAAATCACTGTTGGATTGCCCCACTAGGTTGCCTCATTCAATGGACCTTGCCGCTACCGAGGTTCCACAGAAAGGCGCAGATTTGCGATCTCGGGAATTGAGTCCTTCGCCGAGTGCACCGGAAATTGCCTTGAGAATGTTTACCAAACTCCTTCGGTGACGATGCGTTTCCTCTCAAGAGCGCTCGATCGGTGCCGGGGGACACGCAATCGATGAGTCGAAAGGACACCAATTGACCATGCGCGGTTGGGAGCGCACGGGGACAGCCGCGAGCGAAGTCCCGCAAGAGCTTGCAACCAGGTTCAACTCGCGCGCTCTGCTTCATCTCGAATCACGCTCGTAGGCCGGCGACAGTAGCGAGTAGACAGCTAGTGTCTCCGGCAGCTTTCCGCGAAACATATGCCCATATTCCGGCCACTATGCCCGAAATAGAGGCGATTCGCCCATTGTCAAAGCAATTTGGGAACCTGTCAAGATCTTTCTCCCTGGAATTTGCTCTGTGAAACCCAAAGTGCGCGGTGCCTGTGACTCCCCGGTTCTCCAAAATGCCGCTGCAGCACTCGTTAGCCTCGCTAGGCGGCAATTCGATGATGGCCTTTGTGATTCCCCTTCTATATAACTGTCCACGGTGGCGGGTTGCGGTCCCGAAATCAGCTTGATTTGTTTCGGCTTGCCCCAGGGTGAGCGAAGAGACGCTGACACTCTACAGGAATAGAACTCGGGGCAAGCCGGCCTCCGAGGATCGGTAGGCCCTGATTCGGATTGGCAGTAAGAGATGCACATGAAGGTGAGGCTGCGAAATAATAATAAACTGTATCAGCAAATTTGCTGCATTGTGTGAAAATATTCTAGTTGACAGGGAAGTAGGGCTGATGTAATCTCGTCCGTAATGTGAAGGCTTCGTCCACAGTACGGGCATACGCGTTTATCCTCTTAGATTGCTCCCTGCGTTTATGGGATCTTTCTTTCGGACTCTTGAAATGTGCCGGACCGGAGGGAACCATGGCGAATCTCTCCACCGGCCGATCGGTTATTCATGCGATTGCGGTAATCGCTGACGGCAAACCAATCAGGCGCGAAGGAACAATGTCAATTCAGGCGTCGCAATAAGATCGGGCGGCAGATCAAGGCTGGAAAGAGCACGCGAAATTCAGTTCAACTTCTGGAAGTCAACGGACGCATTCAGGTTTGAAAGGGGCTTTATGAGCGGAAAATGGAAACTGGTGTCGCTTTGCTTTACCGTCCTGATACTGGGTGGAGCGGCGGCCTTGGCGCAGACCATCACCGGATCTGTACGAGGAACTGTAACCGACGCGACCGGCGCAGTTGTCGCCGGAGCGCAAGTGACCATCACAAACGCAGGGACCGGCGTGACAGGGCATACAGTGAGCGATAAAAGCGGCCTCTATAACTTCGAGTTTTTGACGATCGGGGACTATACGGTCACAGCAACAGCGAGCGGATTCGATACCGCGTCGATTGGTCCATTCCATGTCCAGATCGACCAGATCGCGACCGCCAATCCGCAATTGCAGGTTGGAAAAGCGACCACCACGGTGAGTGTATCCGGTGCTTCGTCGGCGCTTATGGAAAGCGAGAACGCCACGGTAAGTACTTCGATTAACTCCGCCAACCTTGAGAACATGCCGTTGAACGGACAAAACGTGCAGATCGCGACGCTGTTTGTGCCCGGAGCGTTCAACCCGAACGCGAGTTATATGAGCGGCGCAATGGGCACAGAGCGCGATGCTGCCCAGGGATACAGCGAAGCGGCGGACGCGCAGCCTTCATTCAATGGCAACCGGCAGCAGGCCAATAGTTACATTCTGGACGGCGTCGATGTGAATGAGACGCTGGCCAACTCGCTCGGCTACAACCCTTCTCCATACTCGATTCAGGAAGTGCACGTAATCACTGGAAATGCCGACGCTGAATTTGGAAACGTGAACGGCGGCCTGGTAATGATGGTTACCAAGAGCGGAACGAATCAGTTTCATGGCAGCGCCTTCGTATTTCACGAAAACAGCGGCCTGACCGCAAATACCTGGGCAAACGAACATCATGCTGTTCCTATCAGAAAAACGAGTTTCAATCAGAATCAGTTCGGCGGCGCGGTCGGCGGCCCAATCCTCAGGAACAAGCTCTTTTTCTTCGGCAACTATATTGGACTACGTTACAGCGTTCCTCCCAGCCAAAAGGTCTGGAGCGTCCCAACATCGGCCGAGCGCGGAATCGCGACCGCGTCTGGACAATACGATGTGGGTTCGAACTGCCCCGCCGGGGATGCTGACTTGACCGCAGTGCAGCAGATCGAAGGCATCAATTTCTACAACACGTCCAATGGAACGAACAACCAAACTCCTTACACGCAAAATATCAATGGTGTTCCAACCACCTGCGTGCCGATCGTAAATCCGGTAGCTAAGTTTCTCTTTGCCTCGGCAAATCAGAAGCTGTTTCCACTGCCTAATGCAGCGCCCACCGTTAACACTGCGACCTCAGGGAATTACGTTGGGTATCAGGCCAACACCACTCAAAATGACCAGGGCGATCTTCGCGTTGACTACACCATCAGCAGCAAAGACACCTTGATGGCGAAATACAGCTATGGCGACGCATGGGACACTCAGAGCCAGGTGGTCGTTCCGGTTCTCTTCCCATACGGAGACGATTACCCTTTCACCAACGCCGTAATCGCATGGACCCGCATTGTCTCGCCAACCATCGTCAATAACGCGCGCGCTGGATTCACCCGCATTGTTATCAACCAGGGTGCGGTAACGGATCCTTCTGGCAAGTTCGGCCTTCACGGCGATGCGACGCTGGGAATTCCCTTGGCGAATCAGTCGGTGGCCGGATTCACTTTTATGAATTTGGGGAGCGGTGACCTGAATAACTTTGGCACACAGGACCTGGGAACGTTCAACCTCGACAATAACTTCGACTACAACGACACCCTGACCTGGGAGCACGGCAAGCACGTCATCAAACTCGGCGCTGAGTTTCTTCGTTATCAACAAGACTACGCCGCCCCTGGCAACCAGGGCGGACTGCTTGGACAATTCAGCTACTCCGGCGCCTATACGGGACCGGAAAGCAACGGATCATTCGGATTTGGCGATTTTCTTTTGGACGATGCATCGGGCGCCAATATTGCCGGAGCCGCGGGAGCATTTGGGATGCGCCAGTGGCGCGATGCGGCTTACGTTCAGGACGACTGGAAGATCTTGCCAGGTCTGACCTTGAATCTTGGCGTGCGTTACTCGTATGAGCAGCCAAATTACGAAGCTAACAATAAAATGGCGAACGTGAACATACCACTTGCAAAGTTCGCGCCGGCTGGTACGCCAGTTCAGTCGATGATCAGTTATGCCGGTCAGTACAATGCGGCCACAGGCAGGACAAACAGCCGCGCTCTCTACAATCCGTACTACCTCAATATCATGCCGCGTTTCGGCTTTGCCTACAAGGTCAATCCGCGCATGGTTGTCCGTGGGGGCTATGGAGTTACTGACGAACTCGAATCCACTGGCTACGGCCTTCGCATGACGCAGAACCCGCCATTCCTGCCCTCGTTTGCACAAACGTCGATTCCCCCGGCAGCAACGAACGGAGGAACCCCGTTCCCGGTGGAGAATGGTTTCGTTACTAACTCTTCAGCTAATCAGGATGTAAACGGAGCGGGATACTCCGCCTGGGATCCAAACATGCGTCCGGCCGTAATCCAGCAGTTCAACCTGACGGCGGAATATCAAATTGACAATCACACCTCAGTGCAAGCGGGCTATGTGGGTAACATTGGCCAGCACCTTGCAGTTCCGCTGTGGATCAATCAGTTTACTGAAGACGTCCCCGGAAACGCGCCGAACACAACCGGCTCGTGCGACGCTACCTGCTACCAGGCTATCGACCCTTTCTATGCTCTCGTGGGTGGAGGGGGGGACGTCATCGAGACGACATCCAGGGGAATCTCGAATTATCACTCTTTGCAGGCCACTTTGCAGCGGCACCAGGCCCAAGGGCTGGAATTGCTGTTGAACTACACGTACGGCAAGAGCATGACCAACAATGTTGGATACTTCGGCGTTGACGGATTCTCAGTCGATGACTCGTTCTGGCAGGACCTGAATAACCCCCGGGCAGATTACGGTCCTACCAGCTTCGACGTCAGACAAGCGGTAAGCGCGAGCGCTGTATATCAACTTCCTTTCGGCCATGGCAAACAGTTTTTTGGCAACTGGAATCGTGTGACGGATGAGGCATTGGGTGGCTGGCAACTCGCCCTTACCGCTCGCCTCAATTCAGGTCTACCGTTATCTGTTACCCAAGGAAATAACTGCTATAACAATTGCCCGGGGAATGCAGACGGTGTTCAACATGCAAACCAGTACCATCCGATGAAGATTACTGGTCGCGGCACCAGTGCAGCAGGGGTATTCAACTGGTTTGGCACCGATCCGTCGGCGCTCCCATGCACGGGACATTACGACGTGGCAACTGGCGCGGGCTCAGCACCGAACGGGACATGCGCGTACGGCCGTTCGCAGGACTTTGGCAATGCCTCCGTCGGCACGCTTCGCGGTCCCGGCTTCCAGGACTACGATCTTTCGCTTTCCAAAGGATTTCGGATCATCGAAAATGAGAGCCTGAAAGTTCGTGTCGACGCGTTCAATGCGTTCAACATTGCGAGTTATGGCAATCCCAGCTCTCGCATAACTGGCGGAACATCCCCAGGTTTCGGCGTAATCAGTGGGACGGAGTCGGCGCCAAGGCAGCTTCAGTTGTCGCTTGTCTACCAGTTCTAAACGGACGTCGAAATCCTGATGCGACATCCGGCGGATTGCTCAACTAGGCAATCCGCCGGATGGTACACTCTATCGATCAGATACTTGATTGCACTTGCCGCCGGACGCAGGCCATACGGTATAGTTAGCCGGGAAACCTGCGAGTATAAAAAAGGCCAACCTTCAGTTGGAGTGCGGTAAGAATGGGCTTGACTTCCGAAACGCGCAAAATTGGCCGACGCAACTTCCTGAAAGCAGTCGGCGGAACCTCGGCTCTGGCTGCGTTTGGCACCGCCGCCGTTGTGCGTGGCCCCAGAAGGGGAGGCCCGGTTCGCGCTGCGTTGATCGGCTATGGGAAGCAGGGTAAACTCCTGCACAGTTGCTTCGATCCGCAGGTTATTGACCTTGTTGCCGTCTGTGATATCAGGCCAGTTACAAACTCCGATCGAGAACTAACTGCTGGCGCGGCATGGTATCAAGATTGGCGTCGCATGTTGCAGCAGGAACAACTTGAAGCTGTGATCATTGCGACCCCACTCTGGACGCACGCATCCATTGCGACTGCTTGTCTTGAAGCGCGCAAGCACGTACTGTGCGAAACAGCCATGGCCAAGGACGGGACCGGCTGTCGGCAAATGCTTGATGCAGCGGAGAGAAACAAACGATTGCTTGCGATCGGATACCAGGATTTCTACCAGCCGCATTACTGGGCCGCCTATCACAATATTGTGAAGCAGGGATTGTTGGGAGATGTCTATTCGATTGAGGCGGCATGGCACAGTTACAATTCCGGCAAGTTCGAAGACGAGCCGGGCGCCGTGCCTTTCGATCCGAAGCCATGGGGATATGCGTCTATGGATGAACTCGTGAATTGGCGTCTGTATCGCCGCTTCTCGAATGGTCCGATGGCCGAGTGGGGAGGCGGGTTGGTCTCGCTTATCAACTGGTTTTTAGATGCGACTCCAACTACGATTCAGGCGACCGGCGGCATCTATTCCTATAAGGACGGCCGGGATGTCGACGACCATGTTTATGCAACACTCGGATATCCGAATGGCAGGACAGCGACTCTTTCTCTCATTCAATCGAATGGGATGGAAGGAAGCTATACCCAGTTCATGGGAACTAAGGGGACTCTTGTCATTGGCAGAGAGGAAGCATTGCTCTTTTCTGAAGAAGTTGGTAACCCGACAAAGATTGAGGCGTCACAACTGAATGGCCGCCGCCCCGTACTTGATAGCTCAGCGAGCCGAAGTGAAGAAGCTTCAAATCATTCTGTCCTCGCCAGAAGTGAAAATGACGAGGCGGGAAGCGGAATGGAAGCATACCAACGGGAGATTTCCGCGTTTTGCGGATCAATCCGAACTGGCGCTCCCTTGCGTAACTCGGCGGAACACGCCTTCGATGTAGCTCGAATCTGCGCTGCAGTTGGGAATGGGATTGAGCAGGGAACGCAAGTGAGGCCTGAAGGAGGGGTGATTTCCAGCCAATCCTGGCCGCGCCACTCGGCAGACGGTGAGGCCGAATATGCTTAGAGCACAGGGCGACATGGCTGCAAAACGCGCCGACACCAAGACGTTCAACAGAAGGCAGTTACTGTCTATCCGCGGTATGCGGCATTCCGGCGCCGGGACGGAGACGTCCGGGGGCACCTGGGTTACCGTATCCCGAACCGCAATGGCTTGTAACTTCAAGGTTATCGTCGATCTGCAAAGCGGGCGTGGAGTCAGAGCGGCCTCGGAATGCCTGGATGAAATCGACCGGCTTGAGTCGATCTTGTCAGTCTTCCGGCCGTCAAGCGAGATAAGCCGGATTAATTCGGAGGGCGCAATTCGTCCAGTGCTCGCGGGGCCTGAGTTACTTGAGTTATTGCACCTTTGCCGGGAGTTGCACAAGGATTCAGAGGGCGCATTCGATATAACTACCGGGTCTCTCACCGAGTGCTGGGGTTTCCAGGAGCGCAGTCCGAGACTGCCTGCTGTTGGAGTTCTTGCTACCGCGCGAGAAGGTGTAGGTGCTCAGCTCGTCTCTGTCGGAATAGACGGCAGGGTTTCTCTTCGCCATCCTGGCGTTCGGATCAATTTCGGAGGAGTCGGGAAGGGCTATGCGCTCGATCGCGGCGCGGGGAAAATGGCCGGGCATGGAATCGGGACGGCACTTCTTAGTGGCGGCAGTAGCAGCGTTGTGGCGCTTGGTGCAGGCCCTGATGGCGATGGCTGGCACGTCGGCCTTAAACATCCCGCGCACACCGACAAGCGTATGGCGAGCGTGCGTTTGCGCTCTTGTGCCATGGGGACAAGCAGTCAGGAAGAGCAGTGGTTTGAAGAGAGCGGGACGCGCTATGGGCACATCCTGGATCCACAGACAGGTTTCCCGCCAACCGCAGTACGAAGCGTAAGTGTGATTACGGATTCAGCAGCGCGTGCCGATGCTCTGGCGACCGCCTTCTTCGTCGGAGGTCCGGTACTGGCGGAACGATATTGCAGCGCGCATCGGGATACGGTTGCAATTATGCTGTTGGCGTATGAATTGTCTCGCCCCATCGTGATCGGCTCCTGGGATAAGGCAATAGTGGAGGTTGCGAGTGACTAGTTTCGCCCCGCAGTCCCTCTCCAGGTCGCAGCAATTCATGTTAGTTGTTTTACGGACTTGCATAGGCTGGCACTTTTTGTACGAAGGATACTTCAAACTTATCCTTCCTGCCTGGGCTGCGGATGGTACGCATCTCGGTCGGTGGAGTTCTGCCAGCTATCTGGACGGTGCAACGGGACCTATCGGGCACTTGCTCCACTTCTTGTTCAACGCGGGATTCGGACATGCGATCGATGTGGCGGTCATCGCGGCGTTGTGGGTCATTGGTCTCTCGCTCATGCTGGGCCTGTTTACGCAAATAGGGTGCAGCCTTGCTCTCGGCATGCTGACGCTCTTCTATGTTACAGCCATTCCACTCGATGGCGTGCCACACGCCGGCATGGAAGGGAATTATCTGCTGGTCAATAAGACCCTGATCGAGTGGGCCGCGGTTGCTGTACTGTTTTGCTTCCGGACCGGTCGCATCGTAGGCCTCGACTTGTTGTATCTGGTATGGCGTGATAAGCGTGGACTCAATCCGGGGAATGAGGTTGTCTAAATGTATCTGACTCCGGAGCGGAAGGCACAGGGCCGCAAGAGTTTCTTGAAGACCGCGAGCGGCGGAGCGGATCTAAGCACGCTCGAGCAGGAAGCGTCGGTCCCGCGCATGACGATTGGAAGCCCAGTGAGGGGTGGCGTTATCGGCATCGGAAGCCAGGGAAGTACCCTGCTCGGTCATTGCCTTAAGTTACAAGACTTTATTCAGATTGAAGCAGTCTGCGATGTGAATCCTGCTCATCGCGCTCACGCGAGTCAGTTGATCGCGGAGGCAAATAGCAAACCGGCGCGGCAGTACGAAGACTGGCAGGAGATGGCGCAGAAGGAAAAGTTGGAGGTTGTCCTCATAGCCACACCGTTGTGGACGCACGCCGATATTACAGTCGGATTTCTGAATGCAGGTGTGCATGTCCTATGCGAAAAGATGATGGCCTATGACATTCCGAGTTGCGAACGGATGGTGGATGCATCGCTGCGCAACCATAGGCTCCTCGAAATCGGATACCCGCGCTTTTACGAGCCGCTCTACCAGTCTGTCTACCGAAACATCATTCAGCCCAAGGTTCTCGGGGACATACACTATGTTCGCTTGCACACTCACCGGAATAACTCCTGGCGCCGTGCAGAGCAGGCTCCCTCGCCGGATTACAATCCACAGCGATGGGGCTATCCGACTTGGGAGGCCTTGGCCAATTGGCGGTTGTACGAGCGTTTTTCGCAGGGGCTGGTAGGCGAGTTGGGAAGTCATCAAACATCGCTTGCCGAGTGGTACCTGGGCTCAACCGCACAAACTGTATATGGGACGGGGGGCATTTTCTGTTACAAGGATGGCCGCGAAGTCAATGACCATATTTACATGACTTATCTCCATCCAGGTGGGTGTACCGTTGAACTTTCCGTCATCCTCAGCAACGATTACGGCGGCCTCTACGAAGAGTTTGTCGGCTCCGAGGGTACACTGATTGTCTCGGACGTTGATGGGGGGATGCTCTTCCTGAACGGCGAAGAATCTGGGAATGACGGGCGCATGAAGAAGGAAGCAGCTCCGTGGTCGCCGGATTGGAATCTTGCCTTCCGAACTGAGATCTGGAAGTTTTGTTCCGCAGTCCGCAATGGCAGTCCACTTTTGTGCGGGCCTCAGAGAGCACTAGCCTCGGCGGCCTCCGCCTTGGCTGGCAACAGAGCAGTTACGAGTAAAGAGCAAGTAGCTATTGCCAAATGACGAATGCAGAATGACGATAACTCCGATTCAATGCGAAAGCTGAAACTGGCGCCGGCAGGGGCACCGGAATATGATTTTGATCGCTAACATTTCCGAGGTCGACTTTGTTCCCGACGGCGATCTTGACAAGAAAGTGTGGGCCGCATGCGGTCGGGTCAAGTTCCGCCGGGACGCCTTTGGAACAATTGAATTCCCAGAGATCGAGACCGCCGCGTCAGCTCTTTGGACAAATGAGTATCTGTATCTGGCCTTTTGGTGCAGATACCAAGCCTTACATTTGTTCGCACCCGAAGAACGGTGCGCGGAGGGCAATGAGTTATGGACCCGGGACGTTGTTGAAGCATTCATATCCCCTGAACCGTCGATAAGCTCTCACTACTATGAATTCGAGGTCTCCCCGGATAACAGGGGGCTTGACCTAGAGATATCACATGAACCCATTAGTACTCCGGACACAAAGTGGACTTCAGGCTTTGAGCATGCGGCCAGCATCAACTGCGTGTCGCGGATTTGGACGGCGGAGATGCGGATCCCAGTTCAATCGATGGGGGTTCGGCAAGTTCGTCCGAGCATCGACTGGCGGATCAACCTGTTTCGCGCGGACGGGGTTGGCAATGACTATGAGCGGCATTTACTGAGTTGGTCACCTCTCCAAATCGCGAATCGATCCTTCCATCAACCAGAATCTTTCGGTATTTTAAGGTTTGCGAGTCCAGGGAGCTAACTCTCGCCATCATGAACTCCATTCATCAAAAGAAGATCGTCAACGCCGTTCTCATCGCGACAATCTGCGGGGTATCTGCGATTGCACGAGGAGGCACGGTCAGGGTAGCTCAAACTAACATTGAAATTCCGACTTATCTTCTAGGATCGGAGGACCCGAATCCTCCGTTTCGGCTTCTGAATGAGCATGAAGTCTATCCCTACACGATGTTGGACGATCTAACGGAGGTCCGAGAGCTACGAACCTACAAAGCCATCGTGCTGGAGAACGAGTATCTTCGCGCTACGATCTTGCCGGAGCTCGGTGGAAGGCTGTATTCCCTCTATGACAAAACCGCTAAGCGCGAGGTGTTCTATTGCAATCGGAGTATCAAATACGGTCTTGTAGCTCTGCGTGGCGCGTGGATATCCGGCGGCATTGAATTCAATTTCCCCAATGGCCATACAACAGATACTGTTTCTCCGGTCTCTTCCAAATACCAGACAAATTCAGACGGGAGCGCAACCGTGTTTGTAGGAGATGTCGATCAGGTGTCGGAGATGTATTGGGAGGTGGCTCTAACTTTGAGGCCAGGAGAGGCAAGGCTGGAGCAACATGTTCAACTGTTCAATCCAACGCCCGTCGAGAACCTGTATTGGTATTGGAATAATGCGGCGGTGCCCGCAACCGAGGACGCTCGATTCATCTATCCCATGCGTCTGGTGACTCCTGGCGCGAGTTCGGACTTGCGGACATTTCCTAAATGGCATGGTGTTGATTACAGCCGTTACGGGAGTTTTCATGAACCGTCCGAACTGTTTGGCATCCAGGTGCATCGGAATTTCTTTGGGGTCTATTACAACGACACGAATTATGGAGTTGTGCATTACGCGGATCATCGTGAAGTAACTGGAAAGAAGTTCTGGACGTGGGGAGTCGCTGAAGATGGAACTATTTGGACCGCCCTTCTCACCGACGCTGACGGTCCATATAACGAAATCCAAGCCGGACGCTTCGAGACGCAGTTCAATCGGGACTTTATGCCAGCCCAGGCGGTGGAATCCTGGACAGAGTATTGGTACCCGGTGAAGAAGCTCGAGGACGGATTCGTCGAAGCCACCAAGCAATTTGCAGTGAACGTTGGTTTTGTGCCCAAGTCAGAGTCCCACGGTGAAATTCGGATCTCGGTTAGCCCGACTGAGCATGTAACTCATGCGAGTCTTCAAGTCAGTGTTGACGGAAAGCTTGAGAAGTCATTTGGCGCGTTGAGCTTCGATCCTGCTGCGACAAGTACATTTGTTCTTCAAGTTGCGGACATCGACTTAGCCAGCAGCAAGACGTCCATTGAGTTGCTTGGAGATTCCGGCAACGTGCTGCTGCACTGGAATTCGGCCGATCCAGTGGATGGCAACGACGATTCGCTTCTGCGCGACCTGATGAATGTTTCGCGCACGGCGGATAAGCGGGATCCAAGTGTCGAACAGGTGTACTTGCGCGGAGTGATGGAAGACAAGCAAGGAAACCATGAGAGGGCTGTTCAGCTCTTCGACGAGGTTCTGAAACGCGATCCTAACAACATAGAGGCGCTTCGCAAGCTGGCCCTGCAAGACTATCTGGGTGGGGACTTCGATGCCGCAAAAAAGAAGATCGATCGGGCGATCCTGCAGGATGAGTCCAATGCACAGACCCAGTACGAAGCAGGAATCATTTTTCGCGAGGGCGGGGATTTGGCGCGTGCGCGCGACGCACTCTGGACTTCCGTAAGGCTTGGAGAGCTATCGACGCCGGCGCTCGTTCAGCTTGGAGAAATTGCACTCTGTAGCAAGGAGTATTCCAATGCCGAAGAGTTATTTCGGCGGGCATTGAGAGCTAACCCGGACGATGTGCTGGCGCAGAGTGAGCTGGCAATTGCCTTGAGGCTGAAAGGGAAAACGGCGGAGGCCGCGGAGGTTGTTGCTCATGCGGTAAAGTCGATGCCGCTTTACCCACTATCCCTTGCGGAGCGATGGCGAGTTACCACGTTGGAAGATCGCGATTCACCTACGGCCCGCTCGGCTCACAGAGACTGGTCTCATGCGGTTGGAGATCGGATTCAAGGTTACTTGGAAGCGGGTTCCTGGTACTGGAGTCTCGGCGACTATGAGTCATCGCGGTTCATTTTAGAAGCCGCGCTTCTGGACTTCGGCGCCAAGGAGTTATCGCCGATGGTCTACTACTACCTTGCCTCAAACGCGCGCCGTCGAGGCCGCGATGAGGAGTCCGTCGACTACGCCGCAAAGGCTCGTTCCGCGCGTTTCGAAAAGATATTCATCAATCGGAATTCCGACGCACAGGTCTTGCAGGAGGAATTGCTCTCAAACCCGGAAGACGCTCATGCCGGGTACCTTCTGGGAAACTACATGTTTCAACACCGACGCTACGAAGAAGCCCATGGTCTGTGGCTGCGGGCGCAGCGCTCTGGTTTTCAGTTTTCCGTACTTTACAGAAATCTCGGCGTGAATGCGTGGAAGGTCAAGAACGATCTGGAGGAAGCAAGGAGCTTTTATGAGAAGGCTGTGGAATTGGACCCGCGGGATTTTCGGTTGTATGTCGACCTGGATGAGATCGATGCTCAGCAGGGAGCGACGGAAGCCCGCGCAAAACTCTTTGAGACTGCTCCGGCCATCGTGTTCGATCATGACCCGGCGCGCGTTCGATACATCGTATTTCTCATGCAGCGACGTGAGTATGACCGCGCTTTGAGCTTACTTGGCGATCATCATTTCAAACCCTGGGAACAGGGCGCGGATGTGCGGGAGATGTTCGTCGTTGCAAATATCCAAAAGGGCCGCATGGAACTATCAGCCAAGCACTTCGCAAAGGCCGAAGAGAATTTCACCCGCGCGCTCGAGTATCCTACAAACTTGGGAGTGGGGAAGCCCGAAAAACCAAACGATGCGGCGGCTCACTATTGGCTTGGTGACGCGCGAAGTGAGCAGGGTGACACGGAAGGAGCGAACCGGGAGTGGAAGATGCTCGTCGATGAGGCGGGAGGAAGTGATCTGTCGAGGTATTATGCGGCTCTTGCGCTGGAGCGCTTAGGTCAACCTTCGGAAGCTCTGGATAGGCTGACGCGGTTGGCTGAGGGCCCGGAACATGGGCGCGTCGGCGGCCACAATTATTATGTTGCTGGATTGGCTGAACGCCATCTGGGCCGCGAATCACAAGCGACTGATTATTTCCGAAAAGCAGTCGCGATCGATCCATCTTTGTGGCAGGCGGAGGGTGATTTCGATAAGTAAGAGTGGGAGACGAGTTGCGCCCCAGGGGCAATCGATTAAGCGAGATGATCGATACATATAACTGGCAGTTCCACACATTGCGCTTGTGCGCGGGCCATTGCGGAAGATAGAATGACTTATTATGTCAGCGGTGCGCAAGAAAATGACAAAGACGGGAAAATCAGGCGCGATGACTTCGACTTTGCGCTGTTTTCAAGTGCTGGAACTCCTCGCGGAAGACCCGTTTGAGCTAAGCGTGTCAGACATTGCTGAATTGCTGTCGATGCCGAGGGCCTCGGCGCATCGCCTGTGCAAAACACTGGTCGAGGGCGGCTTTATCGAGACGGTTCCTGCCAGCAAGCGTTATAGCCTAACTCCCAAATCGCTATGGGTTGGGTCCGGCTATCTGCGTCATTCAAGCATTTACCGAGCTGCGTTTTTTCCAATGCAGTCTCTGGCTAAACAGATTCCAGGCACCGCTCAACTCGGCGTTCTGTCGGAAGGCAAGGTGCTGTTTATTCATTCGGTGGGATATCCGGGATCTACAGAGGCATTTGCGGATGTGGGCCTGAAGCGAGCGCTTCATGCAACGGCATCAGGCAAATTGTTCCTTGCGGAAATGCCTTTGGAGGAGGTTGAACAGTTGATGTCGCAAGGGGTAGAAAAATACACCGAGCGTACAACTGTATCGTTTGTCCAACTTAGGGAAGAGCTGAAGCAAATAGAAGCGAAGGGGTATGCTGTCAACGACGAGGAGCTTTTGCCTGGGTACCTTGCGTTGGCAGCGCCAGTGTTCGACTCTGGCGGTTATATGGTGGGAACAATCAGTATTACCGTACCATCGGACCATACGCATTTGGGTTACGATACACCTCACGCTACGGCCCTTTGTGAGGCGGCGCGGATGACATCGCTTCAGTTGGGCTATCATCCGCTCTCGCAGAGTATTCCATCCAGGCGGCTGAGACTCCAGGGCCAGTGATGACCGAGCAACGATGTTGATTGTTGTGCGCCTGGCGCGTGGATGAATATGTAGGTCGCTTATAACATGTACACCTTAACCGGACTTAATCCGCAAAATGGGAAGCCGATCGAGATCACTGTAACTGATGGGATCATCCATTCCATCGCTGCAAGTCGGCACGAGGACGACTATTGGCTTTCCGCTGGCTTCGTCGACTTGCAGGTCAATGGCTATTGCGGGTCCGACGCGAACATGGACGAACCCGACCCTCGGGCAATCATCGCCCTGACCGGGAAGATGATCGAGGTCGGCGTAACGACATACGTCCCCACGATCATCACGGCATCGGAACGAAAGATAATCGCCGCATTGCGCGCCATCGCAATGGCACGGCAGAGCAGCAATCTGGTGGCTGGGTGCGTCCCTTACGTTCATGTTGAGGGCCCGCACATCAGCCCGCTGGAAGGCTATCGCGGCGCACATCCGGTTGAGCACGTCCGTCCCCCTGACCTGGCCGAGTTTGAACGATGGATGCAGGCCTCGGACGGGCTCGTCGGCATGGTCACGCTCTCCCCTCACTTTGAAGAATCGGAAGAGTATATTCGCGGACTATCCTCGCGCGGCGTGCATGTTTCCATAGGACACACACATGCTTCTGCGCAGCAGATCCGCAAAGCGGTTGACGCCGGCGCGAGGCTCTCAACGCATCTGGGAAATGGAATCGCCGGGATGATTCCAAGGCATTCAAACCCCATTTGGTCACAATTGTCTGAGGATAGGTTGGCTGCAATGCTGATAGCGGATGGCCACCACTTACCCGCCGATACAATCAAAACAATGATCAAGGCCAAGGGGATTAACCGCTCTATCTTAGTCTCTGACTCGGTGGCACTGGCCGGAATGCCGGCGGGGGTGTACGAGACGCCAGTCGGAGGCAAGGTTGAGCTTCACCCCAACGGCCGCCTTAGCCTGTTTGGAACGGAGTTTCTGGCCGGTGCGGTCCTTGCTCAGAAGGATGGCGTTGCGCGCGCCATGGCGATGACAGGGATTTCGCTGGGAGAGAGCATCCGAATGGCGACCGAGAATCCAGGGCGATTCGCAGGCGGTGTTGGAATCATGCGGGTGGGCGCGCCGGCCGACCTGGTTCAGTTCCGCGTCGAGAGCGGAAGCAGCGGGCTGCGGATAGAGAGAATTCTCGTCAGAGGCAGGGAGTGGTCATAACTCGATCCACCTGGTCATCGCAGATCGATCTCTGCCATTTCCGCCTCTGAGTTATCACACGTTTTGAGCCGGCTCTTTCGATCGAACAATTCTTCAATCTCCTCGAGGCTCTTGCCTTTTGTTTCAGGTAAGAAGAATGCGCTGGTGATGAGATACAACATTGTGCATGCTGCCCAGAACAGGAACATCGCATAGAAACCGAAATTGCCTACCACGGGGAGAAAAACCGCGGCGATGATCGTGGATACGCCCTGGTTCACTAGCAAGGCGATACCCATGCCTGTCGATCGGATTCGAGTCGGCATCAACTCTGAGAGCGCTAGCCATACAACAACACCTGGCCCTAGAGAAAAGAAGGAAACGAACAGTCCAAGGCAGAGAGCGATCAGCCAGCCAGTCGCTTCGGTGGCGATAGGTCCGTAGAAGGCTCGCTTGATAGTGAGCGGCTTGTTTGCCTCTTTTCCCTGGGGAACAATGCTGAGGAATGGTGATTGGTCGGAACTTACCGCGGTGGCAACTCTATCTCCGTCGCCATAGGAATAAAGCACCGTAAGAGCCATCGGACGGGTAGCCGGCTTTAGGTGAAACATCGATGCACCAACCGGCACGATCAGCGAGTTTCCGAGCTGGCTCTGCTGAATTTCGGCACGCACATCGATGCGTCTCGATTCGAAGGAATAAAAAAGGAACGCGCTGGCCAGCAATGAGCAGATAATTCCGCCCGTGCCCACTTTCAGAAGGAAGGTGCGACCCTTGCGGTCGATCAATGCCGCAGCCACAATGGTGATCAGAAAGTGGATCAGCTTCACCGCGAAATCGCCAACGGTTGCGTGGGTTGGACTCATACCTGCCTGCTTGAGGATGACCACTAGAAAACCCAGGATGGAGTTAACGCCGGTTGCCTGAGTGCATGCCAGGACTACACACGCGAGGGCGAACGGAATCACGTACTTTCTTTGTAGAAGCGAATCGGGCGCGTCAATTGAAGCCGCGGGTCTCTCAGCGGCCAGCGATTCCATCTCATGCAATTGCGTTGCTGCCTCTTGCGGCGAACAGAGCCTGAGCAGGGAAGCCATGGCATCCGGTTTTCTTGCCTTGCGAAAAAGCCAGCGAGGCGATTCAACCAGCGGCAGCGTGCTCACGAAGAAAACAATGCCAGGGCCAATCATGGCCAGGAACATACTGCGCCACGCGTGGCTCTGTGCCGCTCTGATGAGTACCGGATTTCCAGCCGCGGAGACTATCGCCGCTTCGGCCTGGTGAGTGAAGAACCATCCTGTTGTTGAAGCTACGAGGACTCCGAAAGTGACCATGAGTTGGAAGATTGCCGTGCCCTTACCTCTTGAATCGGGACGAAGCGATTCTGCTAGGTAGAGTGGGACAACGACGGCTATCACTCCGCCGCTCATCCCCTGCAGAAGCCGCCCCGCCATCAGTATCGCGAACCCTTGAGATGCGACGATCAAACAAACGCTGGCAACGAACATCAGGCCGCTGACAATCATCATCTTTTTTCGCCCCAGCCAATCGGCAAGCAGACCGGCTATGAGCGAAGACACCATGCTACCGCCAAGCACTGCCGCCACAAGAACCGAAGTCTGTGCGACCGTCAGGCTGATGGTCTTGCCAAGATACAACAGCGCGGCGGCGATAATGCCGAGATCCACTCCATACAGGAGCCCTGCAAGGCCGGCAACAAAGAGAACAAAGCGGCCATAAGCCTCGGTGCTGAGTCTGGCGCCCATCGTTCATTGGCTCCCTATAAATGAACTCCGTCTGAACGCGACGGTCAAGGTTTTTCAGTGCGACGCGATTGGGCGACTAATGCAGGCCATGAATTTCGAACCCAGCATGAAAGACAATTGACGAATGCCGACAATAAATATAGCGTATAACTCGAAATAGGAACACATGCGCATTGGTTTCGGCGCAAAATTGGCGCGCTTCGGCGCTTCTCTTTGCGATTAGTTGGGTAATGAACCAATGGATGCGAAAACAGATTTCGCAGAGATAGCAAGCGCCACCAAAGTGAAGATAGGCGGCGCAGCTGCGCCATGTTACCCGCTGCCGAATCGGGAGTTATGGGGCTAGGGGCTTGAGATCAGCTCGGAGATACGAATTCGTCGAGCTCAGCGGCCGACTCCTGATCGAGGTAGAGCGTCACGTCAGGATGGGTGCGGAGAATTGTGGCAGGGCAGTTGGTCGAGATCGCTTCCTCAAGAGTGCGCCGGACGATCGCTGCCTTGCGGGCCCCGGGAGCGGAGACAATCAGCTTTGGAACGCGGAGAATTGCGGGAATGGTCATGCTGATTGCGAAGTCCGGGACCACCTCAGGATTGTTGAACCACCCTTCAGCCACTTGCTGTGCACGACAATCCGCGTCCAGCCTGACGACCTTCACGTCCTGTGGATCATGGAAGTCGGCCACTGCGGGGTCCATGAATGCGAGGTGCCCGTTTTCTCCTATACCCAGCAAGCACAACTGTGGATTGGCCGCCCGTAGCACCTCAGCATAAACGCGGCAAGCACGTTCAGGGTCTGCTGCCGTGCCGTCGACTTCGTGAAATGCCTGCATAGGTACTTTCTGCGTAAGATTCGCCCTGAGATAATGCCGGAAGGAGGCAAAGTGCTCCACCGGCAGCCCCACGTATTCATCCAGATGAAAGCCTTGCACCCGATCCCACGGAATGTCTTCCATGCGTGTGAGAGCTTCGAGGGTGTCCAGTTGGGAAGCGCCTGTCGCGAAAATGACTGCCAGTGAATCTTGCATTGAGCTGAGTGCTCTTATGTTTTGAGCCGCCGCGAGTGCTGCCGCTTCACCCATTGACTTCGCGTTTGGATGCACCTGGACCGCAAGGTTTTGCACCTGAAAACATCTAACTTTCTCATCGACTGCAGACATTCTTTTTCCTCGATTGCTTGAACTCATCGGATACGAGACTCTGGGCGAATGGCCAGCGATCTGGCGCCGAATTGGAATTGCGCCTGCAGGATCCAGATATCCAAACTTTAAATGGCAATAGACGGTGCGTCAAGAAAACTTTCTTATATTTGTGAAATAGTTGTTTCGAACTGCCGTGTCGAGCCAACCATGGAGAGGTCAGAACAGCGGCCATGCTGGAAGGTGGAGACGACAGAAACAAGAAACTCGGGCGAGGCGAGGTATTCCCTTGTCCTTCAAGGTCGGAGTTGGTCCCGTTCTATCTTGGAGTATGGGGAAGTTACCCGTTTAGCCAAGCTGAAGTACTTTTTGTGGAGCCGAAAGGCCGGCGGCTGCGACCGGCTGGCATGAATCTCGCTTGATCAACTCCGTGGGAACAGTGATCTGCCGAGACTCGAGTCCTGGCTTGGCGATGCGGCTGAGAATCAACTCAACCATCTGCTTGCCAAGTTGCTCCGGAAACTCTCGAATGGTGGTGAGACCCGGATAGAGCCATTCGCCTACGGTGTCATCGCAACCGGCGACGCTGATGTCATCCGGAATCCTCAATCCGCAGTCGCGCAGGCCTTTATATACCCCATGGGCTGTAGCGTCATTGCCGGCGAAGATCGCGGTTACAGTGTCGCCGCGCGCGACCAGCGACTTGGTCGCAATGTATCCCACTTCCGCGTCGTCCTCAGAGTCCACATTCAAGTGGTGCGCCGGCAACCCAGCCTCTTCCATTGCCCGGCCGAATCCCGCAAAGCACCGCGCGAACCATGGCAGGCGGGTATTTCCCACGAACCAGATATCACGGTGGCCGAGGCCGACAAGATAGCGAGTCATGTCGCTGCTGCCTCGTGTCTCGTCGGAGAAAATAAGGTCCCCTTTCGACAACGGAGGGGCGTCGAAGATGTTGTTTCCCAGCGCGACATACGGTACGCCTTCACGCTCCAGCAATTCGATGAGACTGCCGGAATTTGTCCCGGCAACAATGACCGCACGAATCACATCGCGCCGCTCAAGAAGCTTGGGAAGGTGGAGCTGATCCCGCTTTGCGTTGAGGGGATAGTTGAAAGACAGAAAGGCAATGTCCCAGCCGTGACCGGCGCAGCAGGTCTCAGCACCGCTCAGAATCCTGGAATGAAAAGGGTGGAGCATGACACGATTGCTGAGCAGAAAAGCCAGCGTTCTGGCCTTGTTGCGCTGCAGCAGATTGAGATCGAATTTCGCAGCCGCGGTAAGAACTGCCGCCTGAATGGCCGGATCGACACGATTGTTTCCGTTCAGAACCCTGGACACGGTCGCCATGCTGACATTCGCCGCTTCCGCGATCTCCCGGAGGCCGACTTTGCTTCTCTGGGAAGATGTTTTTTTCATGCGGCATCCCCTGGAAGCATTTCGAGAAACATTTCACACTCCCTTTCCAACTTCCAATATACCGGATTTCGATTGAATCTCGCCTGTCCACGATTCCGAAAGTACCAGTCGTGACAACTATCTTTACCCTATTGTGGAAACTGCCTTGCACTCGGGGGGCATTCCAAGCAAGGAAGAACCAGTTTGGCAGGGCATTGTTTCGCGGGAAACGGTGTCCAGATACGATTTCGTGGAATCGAGAAACGTTTCTTGACGAAAATGAAGCCGGACGGTTACTGTTCGAAGTGTGCTCGAGAGCAACCGGCCGGATTCGCCCCGCGGCGGACCCTGTTTGAAGAGCGGCGCGGCTCTCAGATTACGGGGCACAAGACTGTCCAGGTAGACCGCAATGGTGTCAATGAATCGACGGAACTTCATAGGCGGGATGGTCGCCATCGCCTCGACCTCACGCTTGACCAGCGGCATGTCCGAAGGCGGCTTCAACGCTTCCGCGCCAACGCGAGACTGGATGAGAAGGGGATTGATCGACGGGGGCGGGCAGCACGAGCCATATATGTTCATTGTCCGCCGCGGAGGACAGCGGCTGGATGCAAGACAAAACTGCGATTACCAACAGAGCGAGGAATTGATCAGGCAACTCCACGACGCCGGCGTCGAGGTGTTTCACACGCATCTCTACAAAGGTTTCGGCATGGAGGCCGAACGCGAGGAAATGGAGCAGACGCGCACTGCAGTCGCGATCGCGCACCGGCTGGGCATGAGGGCCGATGCCTATATTCAGTGGAGCACCCTGATGTATGAGACCTTCTTCGCGGAAGAGCCCAAGGGACCCGAGTGGATACAACGCGACGCCGCCGGCCTTCCCATTCTTCTCCCCTATGGATTTCAGCAGTCGTTCCGCTATCGACCGTGCTTCAGCAACCAGGACTACCTGAATTATCTGAAAAGGGTAGTACGGTACGCGATTGTCGAGGTAAAGACGGACTTCATTCACTTCGATAACTTCGACCTCAACGCCGAACCAGAATCGTGCCACTGTTCCGCCTGCACGGAAGGATTCAGGAAACATCTGAGGACCAAGTACACAGCGGCGCAATTGCGGGATAGGTTTGGCTTTGAGCGGATGGACTTTATGAATCCGCCCCGATGGAACCGGAATAACACGCCGGACAAGATGCAGATCGTCTTCGATCCCGCATTCCAGGAATGGATCGATTTTCGCTGCCAAACGATGGCCGATGCTCTTGAACAGATGCATGACTATGCGCTTTCGCTGAGTCCGGAAGTGGCCCTGGAGATCAATCCGGGGGGAATTACCGGCAGAAACTGCGCTTGGGAATCGGGTACCGATCACTCGAGGCTTCTCAAATTCACGAAGGCATTCTGGAGCGAAGAGGAAGGACCGGTTGGCTATCGTCCAGATGGCCAGTTCGTGTCGAAGATCCGCAGTTACAAACTCGCCAGGGCTTACTCGAACGTCCTGCTGGCCTACATTCAAGACGACCCGCTGGCCTTTTCTGAGGCACTGGCGTTCAACCAGACGCCCGGATTTGTTGGGGTTTATCCTCTCTCCGCGGTTACGACCGAATACCTCGATTTCTACAGGCAACACCGGGATATGTACGACCACTCTGAGGACATGGCCAATGTGGGTGTGCTGCGCTCGTATGCATCCTTGACGTATAACAACGCGCGCGTGCAGCTCTCGACGGAACTTGTCGAGCAAGCGCTCATCGAAGGCGGCGTTCCGTTCGATCTGGTCTTCGATGAAGGGCTTCACGATCTGACGAAATGGAAGGCGCTGATCCTCCCCGACTGCGAATGTCTTTCAGATGCGCAGATATCGCTTCTTCGCGATTACGTCGAGCGCGGCGGCGCGCTGGTGGTAATTGGTCAGAGCGGGCTATACGACGAGTGGAGACGCGTTCGGATCACGCCTGGGCTGGCTGGAATGGTCGATGGTCAAGAGTCGGCTCTGGAGTATCAGCAGGAGGTAGGGTCGCAGTTTGAACATGCCGGGGGCGCAACGAAAAAAAATGTAGGGCGAGGTCGAGTGGCATTCCTTCCAGTAATGGAATTCGATGGGACGCCTCCACCGCTTCCTCCTTACTTTGCAGTGGGAAAGGAATTCTGGAAGCGGCCCAGGAACTGGCAGAGTCTTGTCGAACTAGTGAGTTGGGCGGTCGGGGAACAGGCGCCAATTCTGGTGAAAGCGCCGCGAGGCGTGGTCATCAACTACACAAGTCAGCTTTCGAAGGGACGTGTTTTTATTCATGTCTTGAATTACGACCGTTTAAATGCGGCAAAGGGCGAGTCGATCGAAGTCGGCGTACGTCTGCCGGACAATCGGCAAGCGCCCAGGATTACGGCCCATACTCCAGGGTCGAAGAGCGCGTTAGCAGTCAATTTCGCAAGGAGTGGCGCTTTGACGGGATTCACCCTTTCGAATGCGCAGACTTATTCTGTTGTCATGATCGCGTGGTAACGGCCCTGGTGGGATTACCCTCAATGTCCGATTCTTGGTCCTTATGGCGGGTGTTCTGTGAGTGAGTGGCCCGGTTTCAGCGGCTGACGGGCACTTTTGCAACGAAATCGTGTTGCGATTCGATTTATGGCCGTTTTGTTGCGCGGCCATCGATCCCGAAAAGCAACACTTTCGGACCTTTTCCCGATCGCTAAGCCCGGAAAGAAGAACGCAAAGGCGAAAAGGGTGCCGGGCAAAAAACGCCCGGCGTCGTCGCAATCTGGATCCAGGGCCTCCGCTCCAGAGCCTCACACAAGAATTGGTCTCAGGATCGTGATCAGCTGCCCGGGGCCTGTCGTGGTTAGTACTATTGACGAGTCTTTCGGCCTTGTGTACGCTGGTTGCTCCCTGGCGAATACAAGGCGAATCTCATCAGGCCAGGAAATCTGCGGAGCGGAACCTGAATGGGGAAATCGGCAAAGCGCAAAGCAAAGAGGCGGGCGAAGGAGATGGCCCTGGCTGTCGCCAAAGCTGGGGGATTAGGATATTGTTTCCCGTGCGAGAAACTATTATGGCCGACATGGGAGCTGGCAAAAGAAAAGGTTGCAGAGCTGAAGGCCCAATCCAGCGCGAAGAAGCCTTACTTATTGGACGCCTATCACTGCCAGCAGGGCAGTGATGGATTCCATGTCGGCCATAATTACAAGCTGGCACTACCGGTAATGTCGCTGTGCATAGGTGAGCATAAATGACCGGCCTCCAGGTCGACGATAAAGCTGGCCACAAAACGGGACCAGAAACAACAGAGCCCCCGCGGCCGAGTCGAGAAATCGGCTCAACCGCTGAGGGCTCTATATAACCGATTCTCCGGAGCCAGCCCCGTCGCATCGGCCCTGGATCTTCGCATCGGGCGCGACCCCGACACGAATGGTCAGAGCTTACCATAATTCCAGGTCGCGAATTCCTATACTAGGTAGAAGAGAGCGGAGCCCCAGTCTCCCACAGGCTCTCAGCATTCAGATACCCGCTGCATTTGGTACTTCCCGCCAGCACGGCACACTATGATCAGCAAATTCAATCAGGAGAACAACTATGGATACTGTTCTTGCAATTTCCCCCCGCAATCTCGGCCTCACCATGCTCGACACTTTCTGCCCACTCTGCTTTTGGACCCTCATCAGGATGAAGTTTCACCCTCCGTTTGACCACGGAGGGGGAGCGCTATGGGTCTACATGCAGCAGATCCAGGAGGCGCAGATCGGAAATCACCTTCAGAAGAATGGATGCCTGCCGAAGGAATTCTCACCGTTCTGCTCGATCAAGTCTCGGACCGACTTTCCCAAGCACTGGTCGAAGTTCCGCTACGAGCATAAGAGCGGTGTACTTCTCTACGGAGTCCCGGATGAGATCTTTACGCTGGCTGATGGATCGCAATGCGTGATAGATCACAAGACGGCGACCAACAAAGGCGCGGAAGACAGTTTCCTCCCCATCTATCGGTCGCAGCCGATCGGTTATGCCGACATAGCCGAAAACGGGTTAGGCTTAGGCGAGGTGACCAAGATCGGCTTGTTTTATTGGGAAATCCAGCGTGCCGAGGTGATCGATGCGCCGGCTGATCACTACGAGAAAGGAAAGGTCTGGGTGCCGTTCTTCCCCAAACCGCTTGAAATCGACGTTGACTTCGAGTTCCTTGATCCCCTTCTGAAGACAGCGAAGAAGCTGTGGGAGTCCGACACTCCACCCCGCGGCCGCGGCGGCTGCAGGGACTGCATCAAAGCCAAAGCGCTGTTCGCACTTGGCGACATGATCGACCAGACCGAACAGATCAAGGATCGCCGGATAAGTAAAGTCGAGATGTGGCGCGGTGGTGTAGGTCTGGTCTATCTGTTCCCGGCTCTTTCGTCTGCCGGTGCCTCATTAACCCGACCGTGCTCCGTTTCCACATCCCGCTTATCGAACCGGACA